>FUFK010075365.1_pt1 | contig 201201 bp, 169 predicted proteins | sample 1021851 | NCBI WGS metagenome assembly FUFK01 (sample SAMEA51879418, study PRJEB19060) | metagenome | reverse complement strand
GCCGAGATCGCCAGCGACAAGCAGGGCGAATACCCGCTGGCTGGAAAGAAGGATGATGCCTTCCTTGCGCAGATGCAGAAAGCCTCTGCGCGCAATGCCTGCAAATCCAGGCCCAAACGCCGCAAGGCGGCCCCGCTGCCCGATTACCGCAAGCCGCAGCTCGCGACGCTGGTCGACGACGTGCCCGCCGGCAATCGCTGGATGCACGAGATCAAGTTCGACGGCTATCGCACGTTGGTGGCGGTCAAGGGCGATACCGTCCGCGTGTTCACCCGCAACGGCAAGGACTGGACCGACAAGTTCGGCCCGCTGGTCGAGGCGATTGCCGCGCTCGACCTGCCATCGTGCCTGATCGACGGCGAAGTCGTCGCTTACGACGGCAAGGGCAATCCCGATTTCTCCACCCTGCAACAGGTGCTCAAGCGCGGGCACGGATCGCAGGGCAAGGAGGACAAGCTCGCCCTGCATGCCTTCGACCTGCTCGAACTCGATGGCGAGGATCTGACCGGCCTGCCCAATATCGAACGCAAGGAGCGGCTCGAAGCGCTGCTCGATTCCGCCGACCCGCCGATCCACGTCGCCGAACACGTGCTGGGCGCGGGCGAACATCTGTACCGCGCGATGTGCGATGCGGGACAGGAAGGGATTATCTCCAAGACCGTCGATGGCAAATATGCCGGGCGCCGCAGCAAGGCCTGGGTGAAGGTCAAATGCACGCGGCGGCAGGAATTCGTGATCATCGGGTGGAAGAAGTCTAGCGCGAAGGGACGCCCGTTCGCTTCGCTGCTGGTCGCGCAGCATGAGGGCGACGACCTCGTCTACAAGGGCAATGTCGGCACCGGCTTTTCCGCCGACGATCTCGACGAACTCGCGGGCAAGATGAAGCGGCTGGCGCGCAAGACCCCGCCGGCGGAAGTCGACCGGGCCTCGTCGCGCGGGGTCACCTGGGTCACCCCCAAGCTGGTCGCGGAAATCGCCTTTGCCGAGTTTACCGCCGACGGGAACGTCCGCCACGGCAGCTATCTGGGGCTGCGCGGCGACAAGGATGCGGGCAGCGTCCGGCCGGAAACGCCGGCCAAACCGGCCGAAACCAGCGACGCGGTCAGGATTTCCAGCCGCGACCGGGTGATCTTTCCCGACAGCGGCCAGACGAAGGGCGCGCTGGCGGATTATTACGAAGCAGTGGCGGCGATCATGCTGCCCTTCGCCGCGCGGCGCCCGATCAGCCTGGTGCGCTGCCCCTCGGGCCGGGCGAAGAAGTGTTTCTTCCAGAAGCATGACAGCGGCAGCTTCGGCGATGCGGTGCACCCCGTGCCGATCCGCGAGAAGGACGGCGGGCACGAGGATTACCTGTTCATCGACGATGCGCGCGGACTGCTCCAATGCGTGCAGATGGGGACGATCGAATTTCACGCCTGGTGCGCGCGTTCGGATGCGGTCGAACGGCCCGACCGGATGATCTTCGATCTCGATCCCGACGAGGGGCTGGGGTTCGACGAGGTAAAACAGGCAGCGCGCGACATCCGCGCCCAGCTGGCCGATCTCGGCCTGACCAGCTTTGCCATGCTGACGGGCGGCAAGGGCGTGCATGTGGTGGTGCCGCTGACCGCGGCCCATTCCTGGGATGCGCACAAGGATTTCGCCCGCCGCTTCTCCGAGGCGCTGAGCATGGCCGAACCCGAGCGCTTCACCGCCACGATGAGCAAGGCGAAGCGCAAGGGGCGGATCTTCATCGACTGGCTGCGCAACCAGCGCGGGGCGACGGCAGTGGTGCCCTATTCGGCGCGAGCGCGCTCGGGTGCGCCGGTGGCCATTCCGCTGGCCTGGAACGAACTCAAGGCGATGGAGAACGCGCATCCCTATTCGATCGATGATGCCAAGACCCTGCTCGATCGGGCAGCATCTAAATCATTGCAGGGATGGGGTTTTGCCGAGCAGCGGCTGCCGGATCTTTAGGTGCAGTGCTTTGTGCGCGGCAGAAATGCGGGCACCTTTCGCAGTTTGGGGCTTTGTCGGATAAAAGGAGGCCTTCTTGGGCGAGACCATTTCCGTAAACGGAACCCAGCGTTCCCTTCCCGACGATCCGCGGATCACCCTGCTCGATTTCCTGCGCCGCGATCTCGGCCTGACCGGCTCGAAAAAGGGCTGCGACCACGGGCAGTGCGGGGCCTGTACGGTGATCGTCAACGGCATCCGCATCAACAGCTGCCTGACGCTGGCGGCGATGCACGAAGGCGATAGCGTGACGACGATTGAAGGGCTTGGCACGCCCGAGGATCCATCGCCGTTGCAGCGTGCCTTTGTGGACCATGACGGCTTCCAATGCGGTTATTGCACGCCCGGTCAGATCTGTTCCGCCACCGCCATGCTCGAAGAACTCGCCAATGACTGGCCGAGCGATGCGAGCGACGATCTCGAAGGAAAGATCGAGATATCGGGCGAAGAGATCCGCGAGCGGATGAGCGGCAATCTGTGCCGCTGCGGTGCCTATGCCAACATCGTCGCTGCGATCCGCGACGCGGCGACGGAGACGAGCGCATGAGGCCCTTCCAGTACGAACGTGCCCGCACCTTGGGCGATGCCGCCCGGCTGGTCGCCGGTGCGGATGCGATGGCGATTGCGGGCGGCACCAACTTGCTCGACCTGATGAAGCTGCAGGTCGAAACCCCCGGCGAACTCGTCGACATCAACCGCGCCGGTTTTGCCGAAATCGAAGATACCGACGATGGCGGACTGCGGATCGGCGCACTTGCCACCAACACTGCGACTGCGGTTCACCCGCGCGTGCGGTCCGACTATCCGGTGCTGGCGCGGGCGATCCTTGCCGGCGCGACGCAGCAATTGCGGAACAAGGCGACAACCGGCGGCAATCTGTGCCAGCGCACCCGCTGCTTCTATTTCATGAATATCGACCAGCCCTGCAACAAGCGCGAACCGGGCAGCGGCTGCGGCGCGATCAACGGGGTGGCCAAGCTGCACGCCGTGCTCGGCACCAGCGACGAATGCATTGCCACCTATCCGGGTGATATGGCGGTCGCGCTCAGCGCGCTCGACGCGACGGTGCAGATCGCATCGGTCGATGGCGCCGAACGTTCGGTCCCGGTCCGCGATTTCCATTGCCTGCCAGGCGATACCCCGTGGCGCGAAAACGTGCTCGAGGACGGTGAAGTCATTACTGCAGTCACGCTGCCGGCTCCGGTCGCGGGTGTGCAGCTCTATCGCAAGGTGCGCGAACGCTCGTCCTATGCCTTTGCGCTCGTATCGATTGCAGCGATCGTCGAAATGCGTGACGGGGTGATTGCCCGCGCGGACCTTTCCTTCGGCGGCCTGGCGCACAAGCCTTGGCACGATCCGCGGATCAGCGATTTGCTCGAAGGTGCCGCCCCGTCGGCAGAGCTTTACGACGCGGCCGCTGACCTGCTGCTCGAAGATGCCCGCGGTTATGGCGAGAACGATTTCAAGATTCCGCTGGCGCGCCGCACGCTCCAGGCGGTGCTGGCCCAGGCGGTGGAGGACGCGGCATGACGGTGCATCTCAAGCAGGACGAACCTGACACCTCGAACCGCCTCGACGGGATGAAGCAGGGCGTGATCGGGCAGCCGATTTCGCGTGTCGAAGGCCTTGCCAAGGTTACCGGCACGGCGCCCTATGCGGCCGAATACCCGATCGAAGGCTGCGCCGAAGGCGTCCTGACCACAGCGACGATCACGCGCGGCGAAATCCTGAAAATCGACAAGGACAGCGTCCTCGGCATGCCCGGGGTCATCGCGGTCATAGACGATCCGCGGCTGACTACGCGCGCGGCGCAGGGCACTGCCAACGAAGCCCCGCAGCAGTCGCCGCGCACGGTTTGCTACTGGGGGCAGCCGATCGCACTCGTGGTCGCGGAAACCTTTGAACAGGCGCGCGATGCGGCCAAGCACTTGGCAGTGGAATACCGCCCCGACGAAGGCGCGCCGCTGTCACCGGACGCAGTCCAGCCCGAGGAACAGGAAGACGAAACCGTCCGGCAGGGCGATCTCGTCCATGCAATGGGCGAAGCTGCGCACAGCGTCGATGTCACTTTCACGACCAAGGGCCACGCCTCGGCGGCGATGGAGCCGCATGCCGCAATCGCGCAGTGGGACGGCGATCAGCTGACGGTTCATGCGTCGCTGCAAATGCTCAATTACAATATCTCGGAACTGGCCGATGCGATCGACCTGCCCGAAGAAAAGGTGCGGCTGGTCTCGCGTTTCGTCGGCGGCGGCTTCGGATCGAAGCTGGGGGTGAGCGAGGAAACGGTAGCCGCGGCCATCGCCGCCATGCAGCTTGAACGGCCGGTGCGCGTGGTGATGTCGCGCCAGCAGGTATTCCAGTGCATCATGCGCCGGTCCGAAACCACGCAGCGGCTGCGTCTCGCCGCCGACCAGAAAGGCCGGCTCACCGGTTTCGGCCACGAGGCGCTGGTCTCGAATCTGCCGGGCGAAACTTTCGCCGAGCCGGTGCTGCAGTCCTCGCACTTCCTGTATGCAGCGCAGAACCGCAAGCTGATGCTCGAAGTCGCGCGGATCCACCGTATGACCGCTGGCTCGGTCCGTGCGCCCGGTGAAGCGGTGGGCATGCCCGCGCTCGAAGGCGCCATGGATGTCCTCGCCGAACGGGCCGGGATCGATCCGGTCGAATTGCGCCTGCGCAACATACCCAAGGAAAACCCCGAGGAAGGCCTGCCGTTCTCCTCGCACAAGCTGGCCGAATGCCTGCGCGAAGGGGCGGAGGCGTTCGACTGGGATAGCGGCCCGCGCAAACCGCGGCAGAAGCGCGAAGGCGAATGGTGGGTCGGGACCGGGATGGCCAGCGCTGCCCGGGTTCACAATGTCGGCGAAGCCAAGGCGCGCGTTACGCTCAAGCCCGATGGCACCGCACTGGTCGAAACCGACATGACCGATATCGGCACCGGGACTTATACGATCCTCGCACAGATCGCGGGCGAAATGCTCGGGCTCGATCCCGAAAACGTGCTGGTCGATCTGGGTGACACGCGCCATCCGCGTGGTCCCGGTTCGGGCGGTAGCTGGGGCGCATCGTCCAGCGGCTCGGCGGTCTACGTCGCGTGCAAGGCGCTGCGCGAAGAGCTGGCCGATCGGGTCGGCGTTACCGAAACCGAGCTCGATCTTGCCGACGGCAAGGTCGTGGGCGGACAATCGCTGGCGCAGGTGCTGGCGGGTGAACCGCTGGCGCGCGAAGGGCATTACGAGCCCGGCGCCATCGCCGACGATTTCACCGCAGCGGGCTTCGGGGCATTCTTTGCCCAGGTCCGCGTCAACCACTTCACTGGCGAGAGCCGGGTCGACCGGATGCTGGGCGCATTCGGCTTCGGCCGCGTGCTCAACCGCAAGACGGCGCGTTCGCAGTGCCTCGGCGGGATTACCTGGAGCATCGGCGCCGCGCTGACCGAGGCGCTCGAGTTCGATCCGCGCGACGGGCATCTGGTGAACTGCGATCTTGCCGAATACCATGTCCCCGTGCACCGCGACGTGCCCGATCTGGAAGTGATCATGGTCGAGGAACGCGATCCTGCGGCCAGCCCGATCCAGGCCAAGGGGATCGGTGAATTGGGGATGTGCGGCGGCGCCGCGGCGATCGGCAATGCGATCTACAACGCCTGCGGTGCGCGGCTTTTCGATTACCCGATGACGCCCGACCGCGTGCTGGCGTGCATGCCCGATTGATGCTGGCCGACCCGGCTCTCCATCTTTCCGCCGACGAGGACCATGCCGCGCTTTACGCCGCGTGCGAACCGGGAACAGCCTTGTGTACGATCGTAGGGATCGAAGGCAGTTTTTCGCGGCGCGTGGGGGCGCAGCTGGCAATTCGCGCCGACGGTTCCACTGTCGGAAGCCTTTCGGACGGATGTCTCGAAGCGCAGCTGGCGACGGATGTATCCGCGCTGCATTCCCCCGAAGTGGTCCGCTATGGACGCGGATCGCCGAAGATCGATTTCCGCCTGCCGTGCGGCGGGGGGCTCGATATATTGCTCGATCCCCCGCCCGACCGGAACGCCATCCGTGCCGCAGTGGATGCTCTGGAGCAGCGCCACCCCACCTCCCTGGTCCTGCCCGCACCATCGCCGCTGGCACGCCGTAGCTATATTCCGCGCCTGCAGCTCAACGTACTGGGTGAAGGCCCGGAACTTGCCGCCGTCACGCGGCTCTGCGCTGCGATGGGCGTGCGGTGCCGGCCGTTCAGCCGCGCCGATCTGGTAATTGGGCAAGCTGCGCGCGGACTGACGGGCGACCGCTGGACCGCGGGTTTGCTGCTATTCCACGACCACGAATGGGAAGCGGCGCTGCTCGAGCAGGCACTTGCTTCGGAAATGTTCTACATTGGCGCGCAGGGGGGCGAGAATGCCCGGGTCGAACGCGCCATGGCTCTGGCGGCAAGGGGCGTGAGCGAAGAAGACCGTGCCCGCATCCGCAGCCCGATCGGACTCATTCCCGGCTGCAAGAATCCCACTGCGCTCGCGCTTTCGGCGCTTGCGGAAATCGTCGGCGAGTACGAGCAGTTGCGTGCCGCCGCTTGATCGAGGGATCGGCATCATCCTGCTCGCTGCCGGGCGCGGTACGCGTTTCGGCGGCGACAAGCTCTCCCGGGACCTGCGCGGCAAGCCGCTGTGGAATTGGGCGGCCCTGGCCGCCGAAAAGGCGGGTTTCTCTCAGCGTTATCTCGTGTGCCGGCCGGATTCGTCGCTGTGCCCGCGCGCGGGGTGGGAGGCAGTGATTAACCACCATGCCGATGAAGGCATGGGCAGTTCGATCGCGGCCGGTGTCGCCGCTGCAGCACCGAAGTGCGAACGCTTGGTGATTGCCCTTGCAGACATGCCGCTGATCGAGCCCGGTCACCTTCGTGATCTTGCCCGGCGTAGGGGAACCGTCTTCACGCGCTATGACGACGGGGCGGAAGGGCCTCCGGCGGCATTCCCCAAGAAAGCATTCGCCACGCTGCAGACGCTTACCGGCGAACGCGGTGCCAGGCATCTCGACTTGGGCGAAACCGACACGCTGATACCTGCAAATGGCCACATGCTGGCCGATGTCGACACGCCTGCTGCACTCGACGCGCTTTCCCGATAGCCACGCGCCGTTCGCGGCATTGGCAAACACCCGGCCGCCGCTGCGTATCCAGCATAAACATTGGTTGGTTGGGGGACCCGGACTGCACCGCGACCGTTAGGCACGCAGGGTCATTAAGGAACGTGTTGTGCATATTGTATCGGTCGCGCTTGGTGGCTGCCTGAAGGGTGAACCCGTCCGCTATGGGGTCACAGAGGATACTGGTGGACATATCACCTACATCCTCGGCGAGATGGAAGCGCTGGCGCGCCGCGACGATGTCGAAATGGCCGAAATCGTCACGCGGCGGTTCGACGATCCTCGTCTGGGGACAGCGCATGCGCAGCCGGAAGAATGGCTGGGTGCCAAGCTCGTCATCCGGCGAATCGACAGCGGTGACCGCCGGTACCTCGCAAAGGAAGCGCTCAGCGCGGACCGCGACGCTTTTGCCGAAGCGCTGATTGCCGAACTTGCGCAGCGCGAGCGGCTTCCCGACCTCATCCATGCGCATTTCGCTGACGCTGCCGATGTCGCGCGGCGAGTGGAAGATGCTTTGGGCATACCGTTCGTCTACACGGCGCATTCGCTCGGCATGGACAAGCGCCGCGCTCTTGCCAGCCCAAGCGCGGCGATCGATGCGAGGATCGAGGAGGAAGACCGTGCAATCGCGCATGCGCGTGCGGTCATCGGTTCGTCGCGCGATGAATGCGAACGGCAGCTGACCGCCTATCCCTCTACCCGCATCGGCAAGATCCATCGGCTGGTTCCCGGTGTCTCGCGCCGCTCCGGCGGCTGTGACGATACCCCGGCGCGCGAACTCGTCGCGCCGTTCCTGCGCGACCCGTCCAAGCCGATCGTGCTGGCGATCGCGCGCCCGGTGCACAAGAAGAACCTCGTCCGGCTGATCGATTCCTTCGGTACCAATTCGGTGCTGCGTGAGCGCTGCAACCTGGTGGTCCTCGCGGGCCTGCGCGACGACCTGTCATCGGGCGAGGTCGAGCAGCAGCAGGTGCTGCAGGGCCTTGTCGACGCGATCGACCGGCACGATCTGTACGGCCGGGTCGCCTATCCCAAAGCGCATACGCGCGAACAGGTCGGCGCGCTTTACGAACTCGCCGCGCGGACGGGCGGGGTCTTCGTCAATCCGGCGCTGATGGAGCCCTATGGGCTTACGCTGGTGGAAGCTGCGGCGCATGGCCTTCCGGTCGTGGCGACCAAGATCGGCGGCCCGCAGGATATCATCGGCGAACTCGAGCATGGACTGCTGGTCGACCCGCAGGACGAGACGGCGATCGGAGGAGCGATCGAGCGACTGGTCACCGACACCGCACTGTGGAAGCGCTGCGCTCGCAACGCGCGGACCAACAGTCTCGGCGTGAACTGGGATGCCTATGCCGCGGGTTTTCTCGCGATTGCGCGCGATATCGTCGCAGCGACGCCCGCCCGCTGCATCGCGCCGGCCAGCCTGCTGGTCAGCGATCTCGACAACACTCTGACCGGTTGCGATCACGGGGTGACCCGGATCGGGCAGTTTTTCCGGCGGCAGCGGGACTTCGGTTTCGTGATTGCCACCGGGCGTTCGATCGTGGAAGCGCGGCGGCTGGTGCGCGATTGGAAACTGCCGCTGCCGTTGGCATGGATCACCGCGGTCGGCACCGAGATCTATGTCGAACGCGATGGCGAACTGGCGCTCGACCAGGGTTTCGCCGAGCGGATCCGGCACCAATGGCATCCCGGCGCGATCGAACGCGCGCTGGCCGGGCTGCCGGGCCTCGTGCCCCAGCCCGATTATGACCAGCGGGCATACAAGCGCAGCTATTATGCCGAGTGTCCGGGCCTCGCCAAGCGGGTCGAGGAACGGCTGCGGCAATGCGACATCCCGGCGCGGGTGGTGTTCAGCCATGACCGTCTGCTCGACATCATGCCTCGCCAGGCGGGCAAGGCGGCAGCCATGCGCCATGTCGCGGCGATGCTGGGCATTCCGCTCGACCGTGTCTTCGCTGCCGGCGACAGCGGCAATGATGCCGATATGCTGACTGCGTGCCGCAACGCTATCCTCGTCGGCAATCATGCCGAGGAAGTCGCGGCGCTCGCATCGCGGCCCAATGTCTACCTTGCGCGGCGAAGCCACGCGTCGGGGACGCTGGAAGGGATACTCGCGCATCACCGGGCGCAGCGCGTCCGTGGACGCCAGGCGGGGAGGGTGCCGGCATGAGCGAGCACGGCCCGATCGGATATTTCGTTCACCATCAGGGGCGGGGCCACGCCGAACGCGCGGCCGCGATTGCCAACGCGTTGATCGAAACGCGCGGCGTGACTTTGTTCTGCGCCCGGGACGACATCTTCGCCGCGCTCGACGAGCGTATAGTGGTGCAAACCATTCCATCGCTGTTCGAACCCACCGGGCAGGAGGCACCGGCCATGGCCGCACTGCCGGCCCCCGATACCGTCCACTGCGCGCCGCTCGGCTGGCCATCGATAACGCAGGCCTTCGCCGCAATCGCGCAATGGTTCGCGGAAGCTCAGCCGGCGCTGTTCATTACTGACGTGTCTGCCGAACTCGGCCAGCTCGCGCGATTGTGCTCGGTCCCGCATGTCGCGGTTCTGCAGCATGGCGAGCGCAGCGATCCCGGGCACATGGCGGCTTATGACAGTGCCGTCGGCCTGTTGGCGCCTTATTCGGAGCGGCTCGAGCAGCATGATCGTCCGGCGGCCATGCGCCGCAAGACGCATTATGCTTCGGGAGTAGGGATCGATTGTTCCGGTTTTCCCGATCGGGCGGAGGCGCGCGCGAAACTGGGCATCGATCTGCAGGAGGATCTCGTGCTCGTGCTTGCCGGCGGCGGCGGGGAGGGCACACCTTCTGCACCGCTGACGCTCGGCGCGCGCGCCGAGCCGGGGAGCCGCTGGATCAGCATCGGCCAGGTGCGCAGCGAATGGCATGAGACGCCGCCCGGCAATCTCGATCATCGCGGCTGGGTCGACAATCCGCGCGACTGGATCGCAGCTGCCGACCGCGTCGTGTCGTCCTGCGGGAACACCACGGTGCAAATGGTCCTGGCTGCCGGCAAACCATGGGTCGTCATTCCCGAGTGGCGGTATTTCGACGAACAGTTCTGCAAGGCGGAAGTGCTCGACCGCGAAGGGCTGGCGGCGGTTTCGCGCCACTGGCCCTCGCATCCCGCTGCATGGGAGCGCCTCTGGGCCGCGGCGCGCATGATCGATGTCGAAAACCAGCGCTCGATCATCGCTACCAACCCTTCCGAGGAAGCGGCCGAATGGCTCGACGGGCTCGTTCGCGAGCTGTGGCAGGGCACTGAAAACCGCCCCGCGCTGGAGATAGTGGCATGAAGATTTCCGTTTGTACGCTCGCGCATGGGCGCGAAGACCATTTGTGCAACCTCGTTCGCGGTCTCAACCGGTCCCATCGCCCGCCTTGCGAACTGGTGGTCGCGGTAATGCAGGACCAGCGATACGAACTGCCCGAAACGGGGTTTCCCGTTCGGCAGGTGATGCTGGGCAGCGGCGACATCTGCCTGGCAGAGGCGCGGAACACTGCCGCCGAGCATGCAAACGGCGAACTGCTGGTGTTCCTCGATGTCGACTGCATCCCCGCGCCTTCGCTGATCGAGGATTATGCAGCCGCTGCCGAGGCCAACGACGGCGTGCTGATGGGAGAGGTCGGCTATCTGCCAAAAGGCGCGACCGCGTCAGGCATCGATTACGAAGCGTTCGAACGGCTTGCCGTCAAACACGCCGACCGGGCCGGGCCGCCGCGCGACATGGTCGGGCGCTGCGGTGATTACCGTTGCTTCTGGTCGCTCAATTTCGCGCTTTCGGCCCGGACCTTCCAAGAGGTGGGCGGGTTCGACCCGCGCTATGTCGGCTATGGCGGCGAAGATACCGATTTCGGTCGGACGGTCGCCGCCCAGGGCTTGCCGCTGTGGTGGGTGCGCGGCGCGAAGGCCTATCACCAGTATCACAAGCACCACATGCCCCCGGTCCATCACCTCGACAGCGTCCTCGCCAATGCGCAGGTCTTCGCCGACAAATGGGGTGAGCCGACGATGCAGCACTGGCTGCGCGCGTTCCGCCTGATGGGACTGATCGAGCCCGATCCGGCGGGCGGCTGGACCAAGCTGCAGGATCCCGATGAAAGCCACCTGGCGCTGACCCGCCAGCAGGAACATCAACCCTATGCCAGCAGCTCGCTGGTCCTCGAACAGCTTGAATCCCAGGCCAGGCGCGGAAGCGACGCCAGCCGGGCTCCGGCGATGGCGCCTGCATAGCAGCGCTCGTAACCGGCGATCATCGCCGCAATCGACAGCTTCTCGACCGCGCGTGCACGGCAGGCCGCGCGGTCGATCCTGCGTACCTTGCGGATAGCGTGCGCCAGCGCGCCGATATCGCCGCCGGGCACCAGGACGCCGCAGTCGCCGACCACTTCGGATAGCGCACCGCGATCGAAACCAGCGACCGGCGTGCCGCAGGCCAGCGCCTCGGCCGCGACCAGTCCGAAGGGCTCGTCCCACAGCGGGGTTACCAGCGCTGCTTGCGCCCCGGCCACTTCGGCGCGCAGGCGATCGCCCGAACGGTGCCCGTGAAATTCGATTCCCTCGCTAAGGAAGGGCTCGACCTTTTCGGTGAAATAGCCGGCATCTTCGACCGGTCCGAAGATCCTCAGCCTGACGCGCGCCTTGCGCGCGGCCTGGATCGCTTCGGCCAGCCCCTTGTTCGGCACGATGCGGCCCACCCAGGTCAGATAATCCTGCGGCTCGCCAAGGGGCACCCAGCGATCCGTGTCGATCCCGTTCGAGACGACGTCGAGCCCCGCGCAGCCGCGATCGGCCCACAGCGCCTGCTGGTCCTGCGAGGTTACGGTGAACCCGATATTCGGCCGTTCGCGCGTGGCGGCGACCGCGTCGAACATCGCCCCGAACGGGGGGACATGCTGCGACGTCACGCAGGGGATCCCCGCCCGCGCGCACCATTCGATGATTTCCGGAAACAGCGAATTGTTGTGCACCACGTCATAGGCGCCCGCGCCGACGGCGAGCAGGACGCGCTCGAAGGCGTTGCGTTGATAGGCGGCCAGTTCGCTGGTCCCGCGGAACACGCGCCATGGGAGTACTTCGTCATAAGGGGCGGCACAGATCGGCACGAGGCTTTCGTCCTGCGAACCATCGGCGGCAAAAAGGTCAACCTGGTGGCCCGCGGCCCGCAGCCCCCGGCACAGCATGTCGCAATGCGCTTCCATTCCGCCCCCGAAGGGTTCGGCGATGGCATGGCGAATATGGGCGAGAACGGCGATTTTCATGAGTGGGGGACCCTGGAGATATATCCTCGAGAAACGCGCGGGTGCGGGCCTGTTCCCGAAAGCTAACATTAATGCAAAGCATGGCCGGAACGCCCGGTTGCGAATTGCATTTGTTTTCGCAGGAGGACGTGATGGCGTTCAGCGCAGAGTTCGATCGCTATCCCCTGACGGGGCGGTTTCTCGCCGGACGGCTACGGCATGAACTGACCGATGCCGAGAAGACCGAACTGGAGCAGCTGGTCGTGCGGACCAGCACGCTGGAGGATGGCGAACGGCTGATCGCGCGCGGCGATGCCTGCGAGTGGTCGACCATCCTGATCGACGGTTTCGTCCTGCGGACGCTCGACAGTGGCGAGCGGCGCTATGCGGTCAGTTTCCACGTGCCGGGCGATTTCGTCGATCTGCATTGTTTCGCGCTGAAGCGACTCGATCACAATATCGATTGCGTCGGCCGGGCCACGATCGGCCAGGTTCCGCATTCGGCGATCACGCGGGTGATGGCCGAACGGCCGCATCTCGCACGCCTGTTCTGGTTCTCCACCCTTCTGGATGCGGCGATGCACCGCGAATGGATCATGAAGCTTGAACAACTGACCGCGCCCAAGCGCATTGCGCATGTCTTCGCCGAAATCTGGCGAAGGCTCGACATGGTCGGCCTGGGTTACCCCGACGGCTTCGAAACGCCGCTGCGGCAGACCGACATCGCGGAAATGTGCGGCGCCACCGCCATTCACACCAATCGCGCGCTGGCGGACCTGCGGCGCAACGGCCTCGCCGATTTCCAGCGCGGCAAGGTCCGCATCGCGGATCGCAGGAAGCTCGAAGCCTACGCCGATTTCGATCCTGCCTACCTCTATTCCGATGGCGCGCTGGCGTTGAGAAAAACGGCATGAGCCCGCCGCGCAGCCGTTTCGTATTCGTTGCCGGGCTGCATCGGACCGGCACCAGCCTGCTCTCCCGCATCATTGCCGCGCATCCCGCCGTCAGCGCGATAGAGAACGCTCCCGTGCCGGAAAATGAGGGCTGCTATCTCCAGGGTGCGATCCCGCACACCGCGCTGGACGGTCGGCCGGGACACTATGCCACCGATCCCCTGCAGCACCACACCGAACAGTCGCCGTGGAACACGCTTGAGACGCAGCGCCGCCTCCTGTCGGACTGGGGCGGATGGTTCGACCCGGACAAGCCTTGGTGGCTCGAAAAGTCGCCGATTAACCTCACCCGCATGCGCCTGTACCAGCAACTCTTCCCGACCGCGCAGTTCATCGTCATTCTGCGCCACCCGCAGTTGATGGCCGCAGCACTCGGCAAATGGGTCACGGACGAACCCGCAGCGCTCCTGCGGTACGGCATCGACGCCTACGACACGGTGGCGCAGGACCTGCCCATACTGCATGCGTCGCTGGTCCTGCGCTACGAGGATCTGGTGTCGCGCCCCGACGCGGTGCGCCGGGCCGTGTTCGCTTTCCTGTCGCTGGAAGACCACGATCCGCAAATCGAACTGCGTGACGGCAATCGCGACTACCGGGTCGGCCAACCGGCGGAGGAAGACGCAGTCCGCCGCATGGCGCGCTGGGGGTATGCGCCGGGCGGGGAGGTGCACGATTTCGCGCCGCGCATCGCGCACCCGCTGCGCAGCGTGCGCGATGCGGTATCGGCTGCGCTGGAGCAAGAATTGCAAAGCGAACAGAAAGAACAGAAAGCTAACATCCGTCAATAGACGCGTTCTGATCGGATTGCTTAACTGTCGGCCATGACTCTGACTGCAAGTTCGGAGGCTCCAGCGTTCCCCCTGACCGGCGATTTTCTCGCCGGGCGCCTGCGGCAGAACCTCAGCCTCGATGATCTGAAATATATCGAAGGGCTGGTCGATACGGTCGCCGAATATGGCGATACCGCGCGCCTGCTCGCGCGGGGAACGAAAACCGACCGCAGCACGATCCTGATCGAAGGCTATATCTTCCGCACGATCGAAAGCGCGGGCAAGCGGTTCATAACCGGGATCCACGTCCCCGGGGATTTCGTCGATCTGCACGGGTTCGCGCTGAAGCGGCTCGATCACAATATCGATGCTGCGGGCCGGGTAATGGTGGGTTCGGTCAGCCACGACACGCTGCGCAGGGTCATGCGCGACCGCCCCGGCGTCGCGCGGGCCATGTGGTTTGCGACGCTGCTCGACGCGGCAATCCACCGCAAGTGGATCCAGATGCTCGAACAGCTCGACGCGCCGCGGCGGATCGCGCATCTCTATGCCGAACTGCACACGCGGCTGGAACTGGTGGGCCGCAATGTCACGCGCGCCCTGCGCACGCCCTTCACGCAGTTCGACATGGCCGACATGTGCGGTGTCAGTGCGATCCATGCCAACCGGGCAGTGGGCAAGCTGCGCGAGCTGGGAATTGCCGAAATCCGCCGCGGCGATCTCTACACCGCCGACTGGGCGGCGCTGAAACGCTATGCGCAATTTGATCCGGACTACCTCTACGGCGACGGTCCGCTGAAAGTCGAAGAGGACTGGGACTAGCCCTTCAGTTCTTTCGGAGCGTGGACATCGGACAGCGCCTCGGCTTCGGCCCACGCGACGTCCTGCCGCGGGATGACCGACAGCTGGCCATTGGTCTCCAGCACGACCCAGTTGGCATCGGCGTTGTGCGTGATCCCGTTCTGCCGCAGCGCGGTCTTGATCTCTTCTTCGGAAATGCGCGTGCGCAACATGGCATCGCGCAGATACTCCCCCTTGTGCGTCAGCAAGGTGGGTTCGGCCTTGACGATATTGGCGATGGTCCGGCTGCGCTGGACGAGCTTGGTCGTGATGTACTGGCAGGCTGCGAGGACCACGATCGCGGCGATCGCATCGGCGGTGGCGACATTGCGCAGCAGAACGCCGCTGGCCGCCAGGCTGCCGATCATCACGTTGATGATCCAGTCGAAATTGTTGAGCTCGCTAGTGGTGCGTTTGCCCACCATCCGGACCATGACAATGATCAGCGCGTAGAACAGGAAGGCATTGCCCGCGATTTCGACGATCCGCGGCCATCCGGACCAGATATTCAGCACCTCGGCCAACTCAATTCACCTCGTAATCGATCGGCTTGAAGGTTCCACCGTTCGAATCGTAGGCGGAACAGGCGGTCAGCCCGATCACCAGATCCATTTCGGCGCGCAGCACGATCCGGTCGCCCGGCCGGCTTTCCGGCGGCTTCACCGCGATCAGCCCGCTGTCTCCATCAACGGGCACGTTCATGAAGATGTTGAACGCCGTGGGAATGGCATCGGGTTCGATGCCGAAAGGCTTCAGCGCTTCGGCCAGATTGCCGAAACACCCGCGGTGCACGGGCTTGTCGGCGTAGAAATGGCGGAATGTGTCTTCGGAACACGGGGTCAGCAGGAAGTCGTGCTGCTTCACCGTATCCTCGATGATCGTCAGCATCGGGTTCGACCGGTTGGACCACAGCCGGTTGCCCTTGCCCAGCCGCAAGGTTTCCTCGTAATCGAAGGTGCGGCCGTTCGAGATCACTTCGCGTACGTCCTGCGCATTGTACGCCAGCAGGTCCGAAACCTGACGGCCCTCGGGATCGCAGACGGTCAGTTCGGCGCCCCTGGGCAGCTCGAAAGCCACGCCGCTGCGCGGTTCTATACGGTTCATTTTTCCTCCAGTCGGGGATCGCGGAAAGGGCATTCCCAGCCCTCGTCGACCGCGCGGCCACTGTACTGCCGCGCTTCGCTGCTTTCGCCGTGGCGCGCGAGCATGGGGTTGATGTCGCCGGCAAGGTCGCGGTCGCGCTCGAGAATGGCATCGCGCATGCGTTCGTAGCGCCCGTCCTCGCGCAGCGTTTCGAACTGGTCGTGCAGGTTGAAGACCATCGTGGGATAGGCGAAACGACGGGCCGGTCGTGAGGCAGACGGGTTGAGCCCGACCACGAAATAGGCTTCGCCGCCGAAGCTCAACGAGAAATGCGGGTCCGTCGGATCCGCGCTGACGCTGGTATCGTAGGACTGGCCCAGCCAGTTGTCCTTCTCGGCAAAGGATTGCAGGCGCTGCCACAGCAGCCGCTCGAAGGTCGGCTCGTCGATCTCGTCTGGCTGCTGGAAAATCACCGCCATGCTGCGCAGCCCTTCAGGGTCATTGCGATAGCGATCGGCCCATTCAAGCAGGCGGTCGTGGATCCGCAAATCGTCCCATCCGCTGCGCATGTCGTGGGCGATGACCACGTCGAGCATATTGCGGGCCTGTGCTGACTTGGCGCCCACGCAGGGGAAATCCGCATGCGCGACATGCGCCCGGAATTGTTCGGTGATGTCTGCCGACTTCGCTTCGTCGACGGCGAGAAGACCCGGTTTCATTGCGTCGCCCCCCTCTCGGCGCTGCAGACGAGAGCGCTGTCGGGTACGCGGCCCATCGACCAGTTCGCCTGCATGCGGACCTTCGGGTTTGGCGCACACCATATCTCGCCCGACTGGTCGAGCGCGGTGACCCAGAGCAGATTGTGTTCCGCGCCATAGTCGATGACTGCGAAAGCCATGCCGGTGCCCTTGTCGGTCACCAGAACCGGGAGCGGAGGATTGAGTTGCGTGAACACAGAGAAACCTCGCGATAGGGCCGAAACGGATTGCAGTGCGGACCGTCATGGTCGGCTGTGCAATGAACGACGCACGCAGTCGGAGCTGCAGGCGTCGGTCGGGGAGAGAACGCGGAGCCGATACGATGGTTTCCCGACTGACATCGGTTAGCTTGGCGCATGCGGCGCGGCTCGGTTGCGGGGCTTGCGGACGGCTTGCGCGGCCCCTGATTGACATCGCTTCCGCTGCGCGACATCGCCTGCATCATGCCGAAAGCCTCGCCCACCATAGTGCTCGTCGGGGGCGGGCACGCGCACCTCGGGGTGCTGGCGGACTGGATACGGCGCGGGTCGCCGGAAGCGCGGACGATTATGCTCTCTCCGCAGCGCCAGACGCGGTATTCGGGCATGATCCCCGGCACCCTGGCGGGTGAATATGGCCGGGAAGAAGGATTGATCGATGTCGCTGCGTTGGCAGGGCGCGCCGGGGCCGAATTCGTCGAGGACCGATGCGTCGCGCTAGATCTCGCCGGGCGCACTCTCGCCACCGCGTCGGGGCCGCGCATCGCATTCGATTACTGCTCGATCGACTCGGGCGGCGTGGGGCAGGCGACCGGCACCATCGGCGAAGACCCGCGGATTGTCGATGTGCGACCGATCGGCACGTTCCTGGCGCGAATTGACGAACGGATCGCCGGTGTGGCGCACCGCCCGCGCCATCTGGCGGTCGTCGGCGGCGGCGCGGGAGGGGTCGAGCTCGCTTTCGCGCTGAGACGGCGCTTCGGCAGCGCGCCGCGGGTTACGCTGGTAACCGGCGCAGATGGCGCCTTGCCCGGTTTCGGCAACCGTGCCCGTGCGTTGCTGGAACGCGAGCTTGCACGACATGCTATCGGCGCACTGGCGGAAGATGCGAGGGTTGAAGCGGGCACGTTCTACGCCGGCGGCCAGTCCCTCGAACCGCTCGACATCGTGATTACTTCGCTTGGCGCTGCTGCGCCCGAATGGCCTGCGCAAGGCGGGCTGGCGGTCGATCCAGACGGCTTTATTGCGGTCGATCGCCACCAGCGATCCTTGTCGCACCCGCATGTGCTCGCGGCAGGCGATGTGGCCGCGCGGCAGGACATGCCGGTCGCGCGTTCGGGGGTCCATGCCGTGCACAGCGGGAAGGCTCTGGCGGCCAATCTGCGCCATCTGGCGACGGGGCGGGGGCGATTGCGCTCCTATCGTCCGCGGCCCGCGAGTCTTTACCTGTTGTCGACCGGCCCCCGCACGGCCATCGCTATCTATGGTCCGATCGCCTTGCGCGGGCGATGGCCGGGTACACTCAAGCGCTGGATCGACCGGCGCTGGGTCGAAAGCTTCGCAAAGCTGACGCAGTCGGTGTAACCGGCTGCGGACAGGCGGCGATCCGGCGCACGATACAGGGACATCATGAAAAAGCTTCTCATCATACTGGCGTTGGCGGCCCTGATCGCAGCCTATGTGTTCTTCGGGGTCGGAGACTATCTGACCGTCGACGGGATCAAGCGCGTCGCGGGCGAGATCGATGGCTATTACAAGCGTCATCCCGTCCAGGTCGTCGGGCTGTTCTTCCTGACCTATGTCGCGGTGACTGCGGCCTCGCTGCCCGGTGCCGCGGTGATGACGCTTGCGGCGGGCGCGCTGTTCGGCGTGCTGCTCGGAACGGTCGTGGTGTCCTTCGCCTCGACGCTGGGTGCCACGCTGGCGTTTCTTGCCTCGCGCTACGTCCTGCGCGACGCGATCGAAACGCGCTTCGGCGAACGGCTGCGCACGGTCAACGCCGGGCTCGAACGCGACGGGGCGTTCTACCTTTTCACCATCCGCATGATCCCGCTGTTCCCTTTCTTCGTGGTCAATCTGGTGATGGGACTGACGCGGATCAGGCTGTGGACCTACGCCTGGGTCAGCCAGGTGGGCATGCTGCTGGGGACGATCGTCTATGTGAATGCGGGCACCCAGCTGGCGCAGATCGACAGCCTGGCGGGGATCGCGTCGCCGGCCGTCCTGGTGTCCTTCGCACTGCTCGGAATCGCACCGTGGATCGCCAAGGCGATCATCGGCTGGATCAAGCGGCGCAAGGTCTATTCCGGGTTCACCCGGCCCAAATCCTTCGACCGCAACCTGGTGGTGATCGGGGCGGGATCGGCCGGGCTGGTGTCCGCACTGATCGCGGCGACGGTGAAGGCCAAGGTCACGCTGGTCGAAGCGAACAAGATGGGGGGCGATTGCCTCAACACCGGCTGCGTGCCGTCCAAGGCGCTGATCAAGAGCGCCAAGGTTGCCGAGCAGATGCGCCATGCCGATAGATATGGTTTGAAACCGGTCGAACCCGAAGTGCCGTTTCGCGAGACGATCAAACGCGTGATGGGCGCGATCCGGACAATCGAGCCGCATGACAGCGTCGAACGCTACACCGGGCTCGGTGTCGATGTGGTCGAAGGCTACGGCCGGGTGGTCGATCCATGGACCGTCGAAATCGCGCGCAAGGATGGCGGCGTGCAGCGGCTGACCACGCGCGCGATCGTGATCGCCGCGGGTGCCGGTCCGCTGATCCCGTCGATCCCGGGGCTGGAAACCAGCGGCTATCTGACTAGCGACACGATGTGGGACGCGCTTGCGACAATGGACCATGCCCCAGCGCGCGTCGCGGTGCTGGGCGGCGGGCCGATCGGGTGCGAACTGTCGCAGGCGCTTGCCCGGCTCGGTTCGCAGGTGACGCAGGTCGAAATGGCCGATCGTGTTCTCGGGCGCGAGGATCCCGACGTGTCGCTCGAGGCGCAGGCGGCGCTCGAAAGCTCGGGAGTGAACGTGCTGACCGCTCACCGCGCGCTGCGGGTCGAGACTGGCAAGCTGATCGCCGAGCATGGTGGCGCGGAAGTCGAGATCGCCTTCGATACGCTGATCGTCGCCGTGGGCCGTGCGGCGCGCCTCTCGGGCTACGGACTGGAGGATATCGGGATCGACACGGCCAAGACCGTGGTGACCGATGAATTCCTCACGACCAAATTTCCGAACATTTACGCCGCGGGGGATGTCGCCGGCCCGTTCCAGTTCACGCATACGGCCAGTCACCAGGCCTGGTTTGCCAGCGTGAATGCCCTGTTTGGCCAGTTCAAGCGGTTCAAGGCGGATTACCGCGTGATCCCCGCCGTGACGTTCCTCGATCCTGAAATCGCCCGGGTGGGCTTGAACGAAAGCAAGGCGGAAGCGCAGGGCGTGGCCTACGAGGTCACGCGCTACGAGCTTGGCGGGCTGGACCGCGCTATCGCCGAGAGCGAGACGCAGGGCTTCGTCAAGGTGCTGACCCCGCCGGGCAAGGACACCATTCTCGGCGCGACGATCGTCGGTGCGCATGCCGGCGAACTGCTTGCCGAATACGTCCTAGCGATGAAGCACAAGCTCGGGCTCAACAAGATCCTCGGCACGATCCACTCCTATCCGACGCTGGCGGAAGCGAACAAATTCGCCGCGGGCGAATGGAAGAAGAAGCACAAGCCCGAAACGCTGCTATCGCTGGTTGAGAAGTATCACACCTGGCGTCGTGGCTAGCGCCGGGGCGGGTTCCCGCTGCCAGCTGCGGCGCTCTTGCGCTGCCGACCTTTCGCGAACATGACGGGCGGATGCTGGGCTCGCTGCCGGGCCGCACGGGCTGAGGCCCAACGGGGAAGCGCATGGAGTTTTTCGACCAGTTTCGCGGGCTGCTGGGCATTGCGCTGATGGTGCTGCTCGCCTGGGTCATTTCGGAAGACCGCAGCGCAAGGCCGACATGGCGCTGGATCGCGGGCGCGCTGGCGCTGCAGGCGGGCCTCGCACTGCTGATCGTCCGCGTGCCGTTCGTCTGGGATGCTGTGACGCTGGCCAACGAGGCGGTCGCCGCGATCGAACGCGCAACGCTCGACGGGTCGTCCTACATGTTCGGCTATCTCGGGGGGGCGCCGCTGCCCTTCGAATTGGCGCAGGGCACGGAAGCTCCGGTGATCATCGCCTTCCAGATTCTCCCGCTGGTCATCGTCTTTTCGGCGCTGGCCGCGCTGCTGTGGCACTGGGGGGTGCTGCGCTGGCTGGTCGATGGCCTGTCCTTCCTGCTGCGGCGCACGCTCAGGGTAAGCGGCGTGGTCGGTCTGTCGGGCGGGGCGAACATGTTTCTCGGCGTGGTGGAAAGCCCGCTGGTGGTGCGCGCCTATTTCGCGCGAATGAGCCGTGCTGACCTGTTCCAGGTGATGGTGCTGGCCATGGCGACGATCAGCGGTGCGATTCTGATCCTCTACGCCACCACCCTGTCGCGCACCGTGCCCGATGCGGTGGGGCACATGATTTCCGCTTCGCTGATATCGCTTCCCGCAGCCCTGCTGATCGCCAAGCTGATGGTGCCCGGCGAAGCGAGCGCGGAAGGCGAGGAGCCCGATGCCCGCAGCCAGGGCCTCAAGTTCGAATCGAGCATCGATGCGATCATCAAGGGGACGATGGACGGCATGCAGCTGTTCCTTGCCGTGATCGCAGTGATCATCGTGGTGTTTGCGCTGGTGTCGCTGGCCGACCAGCTGCTGGCGCTGCTGCCCATGGTCGATGGCGAGCCGCTGAGCCTGAAGCGGACCTTCGGCTGGCTGTTTTCGCCGCTGATGTGGCTGATCGGCGTACCCTGGGCCGAAGCGCAGGCCGCCGGCAGCCTGATGGGCACCAAGGCGATCCTCAACGAATATGTCGCCTATCTCGAGCTTGCCGCACTGCCGCCCAGCACATTCGCGCCGCGCAGCCTGCTGATCGTCACCTATGCGCTGTGCGGGGTCGCGAACCTCGCCAGCATCGGGCTGCTGGTGTCGACCATCGGCACGCTGTGTCCCGAACGGCGCGCCGAAGTCGCGGGACTGGGTGTGCGCAGCTGGATCGCCGGCAATATGGCGACGGCGATGACTGGCGCATGGATCGGGCTGATCACCTGGGTTTGAGCGGATAGGATACGGCCATGTTCGATGCGAAACTGCGCCCGCTGATCGACCCGCCGCTCAACCGGTTGGGCAGCGCACTGGCGCGGCGGGGAGTGACTGCCAACGCGATCACCTTTCTCGGCCTTGCACTGGGGCTGGCCGGCGCGGCGGCGATTTCCGTCGGCTACTTCAGCGCCGGATTGGGTCTCATCCTCGCCAACCGCCTGCTCGACGGGCTCGACGGCGCGGTCGCACGGGCGAACGGCCCGACCGTGCTGGGCGGTTATTTCGATATCGTCGCCGATTTCGCCTTCTACGTGTCGGTGCCGCTCGGCTTCGGGCTGGTCGATCCGGCCAACACGCAGGCTGCACTGGTGCTGGTCGCCAGCTTCGTCCTGACCGGCGTCAGCTTCCTCGCCTACGCCGTGATCGCCGCGGAACGCGGCGCGCGGACCGACGCGCATGGCAGGAAGAGCTTCTTTTATTCGACCGGGCTGGCCGAAGGCGGCGAAACAATCGCCGTCTTCATCGCCTTTGCGCTGTTTCCTGCGTGGTTCGTCCCGCTGGCCTACGCATATGCCGCGCTATGCGTGCTGACCGTGTTCCAGCGTAGCGCGCTGGCGATCGTCCAATTCAGCGATTGAGCCGTTCGGCAACGGCATCGCGCAAGGCGGCAATGCGCGCCGCATTCGCACCCAGATCGCTCACGCCCACGCGAGAAACCGAGCGAAAATCGATCGCACCATCGGCAATCCGCACGACCATATCGTCCTTGAAGCCGAACCAGAATGTTTCCGCGACCCCTTCGATCCGGCCGGTTTCGGCATCGGCGGTCACTTGGTCGAACCCCATTTCCTCCATCGCGGATACCACCAGTTCCGAGGCTTCGGCCGGGCTGGTCGAACCCAGCGGCAGCGGCGCGAGATCGGGATAGGCGGCGGCAATAACCTGCGCATGCGACCGATCGGCCAGCGGCGGCTCGGATTCCGACCACATTTCGAGCTCGCCCAGCGGCGTGGCGTAGTCATTCAGTGGATTGGCACCCGCAGCGGCACGTTGATCGAGCACGGTTTGCGAGAAGACAGGCGGGTTGGCGCTATCGGTCGCAATGTCGTGGATCGGCGGGATGTCGGCCGCCTGGCTGCGAATGGCGCCCAGAACGGCAAAGATGCCGACCGGGACCAGCAGCGCGATCAGCGACAGCAGCCAGCCCTTGCGGGGCTTGCGCAGCAGGACGACGATCAGCGAGATCAGACCGATAAGCGCCACGATGCCCAGCAGGATCGGCCCGGCCTTGATCGTCAGGGTAAGCAGGCCGGTCCGCCAATCCCACAGGCCGAACTTGGTCCCCAACGCGGCGATGGCGAAATACACTGGTAGCGCGAGTGCAAGGGCGAAGGCGAGGCGGCTGTGCCAGGGCGTTTTGATCATGCCGCATCGTAGCGCCAAGTCGCGGCGCTGCAATCATGCTAATCGCTGGATATGCAACAGCACCGCGGCAATGGCGTCATGGAAGGCGCGCGCCGCCGTAGGGCGGGGTCGCGTCAGCCGCCGGTCACGCTCATGTGGCGCGCCAGGGCAGGTTCGCTTTGCGCGGCATCGAAGGCATGGCGCAGCGGCTTGCCCGCGAGCAGGCGTTCGAGCGCCTCGTCGAGCGCGGCTTCGCCACCTGCGCGCACGATATCGCGCAGTTCGACCTTCTGGTCATGGCCCAGGCAGCCATAGACGGTCCCGGTCGCGGAAATACGGATGCGATTGCACCCGGCGCAGAAATTGTTGCTGAGCGGAGTGATGAGCCCGATCCGCGTGCCCGTCTCTGCGACGTCGAAATAGCGTGCGGGCCCGCCGGTGCGGTGGAGCGAGGGGACGAGCGTGAAATGGCGTTCGAGTTCCTCGCGCACAGCGTCGAGCGGCAGGTGCGCGGCGGGACGATCGACCGAGACCTCGCCCAGCGGCATGGCTTCGATGAGCGCGAGGTCGAGCCCCCGCGCGCCGCACCATGCAAGCAAGTCGCGCATCTCGTCGTCATTCGTACCGCGCATCGCCACGGCGTTGATGCGCACTGCCAGGCCGGCATCGCGCGCCGCGTCGATGCCGCTAACCACCCGCTCGAACTCGTCGCGGCGGGTGAGCTCGGCAAACCGGTCGCGCCTGAGCGTGTCGAGACTGATGTTGATACGCCGCACGCCGGCATCGAACAGGTCCTGCGCCATTTCGGGCAGGCGCGTCCCATTGGTGGTGAGCGTGAGTTCGTTGAGCCCGTGCGTGCGCAACCGTGCCAGCCGCTCGACAAGTTCGAGCACACCCTTGCGCACCAGCGGTTCGCCGCCGGTCAGGCGGATCCGGCGGACGCCGCGGACCACCAGATGACGCGCCAGCGTTTCGATTTCCTCGAATGTCAGAAGATCGCGGCGCGGGAGGAATTCCATCTCCTCGGCCATGCAATAGGTGCAGCGAAGGTTGCAGCGGTCGGTGACCGAGAGGCGGATATAGTCAATCTGACGGCCGTGGGCGTCGCGCATGCGGGCCCCCTACACGAGGCGGGGCGAGGCCCAAACCGAAATCGGGCGTCGTGCCGGCAGGCGGTCAGCCCGCGTTGCGCAAGCGGCCGAACAGCGCGGGCAGGGGTTCGGAAGAAAGCGCCCGCTCCATGGTCCGGGCAAGCGTGGTCGATACGGTGATCTTCGAAACATGCGCGCGATCGTCGCTGAGGCCGACCGCGATCTCGTAAGTGCCTGCTTCGATCACGAAACTCCCGTCGGATCTGAAGTGGCCCAGCTGGTTGCCGCCGACTTCGAACAGCAGGCTGCGCGTTTCGCCTGCCATCAGCGAGACGCGCTGGAAGTCGGCCAATCGGCGCGCCTGCGCACCGTTCTGTCCCGGGCTGCGCACATAGAGCTGGACCGTCTCGGTGCCTTCGCGCTTGCCGACATTGTACAGCGTGGCGCTGACGATAATCCGGTCGTGGCTCAGTTCGACCGCGGTTTCGCCGAGGCCGAAATCGGAATAGCCCAGCCCGTGTCCCAAGGTGAAACCCGCTTGCCCCTTCTCCGTCAGCGGCAGTGGCAGGCGGCCCCGTGGCGCGAATTCGCCGGTCAGCACTTCGGCCAGCGCATGGCCCGACATGGTGCCGAGTTGCCCGGCATGCAGCACGCAAGGCAGCTTGGTCCCGCGCGCGTCGGGGTCGAGCGGCTGCGAGCCGAGGCTGATCAGGACGATGTTCGGATTGACCGCATGGAGCGAATCAAGGAGCGTTTGTTCCGCTTCTCCCACACGCTCGCAGTCGCCGAGCGTGACGATCACCGTGCCCACCCGCCGCGCGGCATTGCAGGCCATGCCGATTGCCATGTGATCGGCGTCGAGCAGTCCGGCGGGTCTGGCATCGGCGCGGACCGCCAGGCCGGGGACGAAACTGTGCGCGAGGCCCAGTGCGTCGAACCCGTCGAGCAGGTTGGCGGCGTCACCATGCGCTCCGCCAGTCGGAAGCGCCCGGTCGGTTGCGGCATGCCCGACAACGAGGATTTCGCCCGATGCGATATCGAGCGGCAGCAGCGCGGGATCGTTGCGCAGCAGGACGATCGCGTGGCGCGCAGTGTCCAGCGCGACGGTTCGCGCGTGATCCGCCGACCAGTCGGTGGCGGGGGCGATATCGCGCAGATCGGCGCGGAACAGACCCAGATCGTATTTCGCGCCGAGTACCTTGCGCACCGCGTCGTCGAGCTGGCGCATGCCGACCCGCCCGTCGCCCACCGCTTTCACGATGCTGTCCACTGCCAGCATTTGGTAAGGCGTTTCACCGGCCTCCTGTCCCGCAGACCGGCCGATCGCGTCCCATTCGGCCAGGTCGATCCCGTCGAAGCTGGCGGGGCCGCCGATCGACGGGGCGCCATCCGCAGTCTCGCCGCGGTCATGCACTGTCTGCGCGAGTAGACCCAGCGCGATGCTCGCCGGGGGCGATTCGCGCAGCACGCCGGCCACCAGCCGGAGCTTGTCGGTCAGTATGTCGGGATCGCGCCGCTCGATCCAGCCAGGCGCGTCGGTGCGCAGGCAAGCCAGCACGCCGTCGCCATCCTGCCCCTCGAATTGCAGGCCGCGCACGGTGGCCGCGGCCAGGGCGCGCGCCAGATGTACTGAAGTGCCCCAGCTTTCAGCCAGTTCCTCCGTTTCGGTATCGCTCGTCAGGACGACCTGGGGCCCCATGAGCCAGTTCATCCCGTGCGCTCGCGCTTCCCCCGCCACGATCTGGGCAGCGCTTTCCACAATGTGCGGCGACCATGTCGCGGCCAGTGCAAGCGGGGCGGGCATGGTGACCGAGGTGCCGCGGCCCGGAACATTGGCCATCAGTAGCGGAATGCCGAGCCGCGTTTCCTCGACGGCCAGGCGTTGCAAGGCAGCCAGCTGGTCTGCGGCGCCCGAACCGAGAAGCCCGCCTACACGGCCCTGCAACATTTCTGCGCGCAGCGGGGCACCTTCGCTATCGCCGCCGGCTTCCGGAATGGGCAACAGGACGAGCTGCCCGGCCTTCTCCGCCACTGACATGATGGCGAGCAGGTCTTCGACGAAACGCTCGCGTTCGGCGGCGTGATCGGGCGGATGGCGGACCATTTGGGCGGTAGCGTGGTCCTTAGAGGTAAACATCCGGTGTGGATGCACCGATTGGTCAGGGGCTGTTGCCGAACTGCACCGCAAGGCGGATTTACAGATATAAAAATATCTTTATATCCTCTTCGTAATGCGAACCGAACACCTCTTCCGCGCCCTTGCCGATCCGACCCGGCTCAGGATCATGCGCCTGCTTGGCTCGATGGAGCTGGCGGTGGGTGAAGTCGCGCAGGTGCTGGGGCAGAGCCAGCCGCGCGTTTCGCGGCACATCGGCATCCTGTGCGACGCGGGTCTGGCCGAACGACGGCGCGAAGGCAGCTGGGTATTCCTGCGCGCCTGCGCCGATTCGAGCGAGGCGCCGCCACTTTGCGCGGCTATCGGCGATCTGCTGGTCGATGCGGAGGCTGCCGACGCGGCCTTTGCGGAACAGTGCGAGCAGGACCGACGCAAGCTGGCCGCGATCCGTCAGCACCGGGAAAGCGAGGCGCAGGCCTATTTCTCGGCGCATGCGGACGATTGGGACGAATTGCGCCGGCTGCATTCCTCGGACGAGGCCGTGGAGGCCGAACTGGCGCGTGCGCTGGGGCCCGAACCGCTCGGGCGCCTGCTCGATATCGGCACCGGCACGGGGCGCATGGCCGAACTGTTTGCCGAGCGGGCAGAGCGGATCGTTGCACTCGACAAGAGCCTGGCGATGCTGCGGGTCGCACGCGCCAAGCTGCAGCACCTCCCGACCGAGCGAGTGGAACTGGTGCAGGGCGATTTCGGGGCTCTGCCGTTTGCCGCGGCGAGCTTCGACAGCGTGCTGTTCCACCAGGTGCTGCATTTCGCGCAAATGCCCGGTGCCGCGCTGGCGGAAGCCGCCCGCGTGCTGCGTCCGGGCGGGCGGATCGCAATCGTCGATTTCGCGGCGCATCAGCGCGAGGAACTGCGCAATCGCCATGCGCATGCCCGGCTGGGGTTCGACGATGCACAGATGATGGGTCTGCTCAGCGATGCCGGGTTCGACCCGGCCGCGCCGACGGCACTGGAAGATGGAGAACTGGTGGTGAAGATCTGGATCGCGCCGCGGCGCGTCGATGACCGGAAGGCCGCGTCATGAGCCCGACGATGGACCAGATGCGCGAAGCGCAGCGCGCACTCGAAGCGCCGCTGTTTTCAGGGCTCCCGGGCGATATCGACGTCAGCTTCGAATTCTTCCCGCCCAAGAATGCGGCCATGAACGAGACGCTGTGGCAAAGCGTCGAGACGCTGGCCCCGCTCGGGCCGCGTTTTGCCAGCGTCACATATGGCGCGGGCGGGTCGACCCGCGAGCGGACGCACCAGCAGGTCGTCCGCATCCAGAACGAAGCGCGCATTCCTGCTGCCGCGCACCTGACCTGCGTCGAGGCGACCCGCGAAGAGGTCGACGAGGTGGCGCGCCATTACTGGGATGAGGGCATCCGCCATATCGTGGCCCTGCGCGGCGACGCGCCCGACGGGCAATCGCAATATGCGCCGCATCCGGGCGGCTATGCCAACGCAGTCGAGCTGATCGCGGGACTGAAGAGGGTCGCCGATTTCGAGATATCGGTCGCCGCCTATCCCGAGGTCCATCCCGATTCGCCCGATCGCCAGGCCGATCTGGACAATCTCAAGGCCAAGTTCGACGCCGGGGCGACCCGGGCGATCACGCAGTTCTTCTTCGATCCGCAATGTTTCTTCGACTTTCGCGACCGGGCCGCAGCGGCGGGAATTGACGGCGAGATCGTGCCCGGGATCATGCCCGTGCTCAGCTTCGCGGCGGTGCGCCGGATGTCGGGGCTGTGCGGCACAGCCATCCCGCCGTGGATGGAAGGTCTGTTCGACGGGCTCGACGATCGCCCCGCCGCGCGTCAGCTCGTCAGCGCGACCATCGCGGCCGAACTGGTTCGCCGGCTATATGCGGGCGGGGTACGGCAATTCCATTTCTACACTCTCAACCGCGCCGAACTGAGCTATGCAATCTGCCATATGCTCGGGCTGCGCGCGAAGGCAGGCCGATGACCAAGCGCGAAGAATTCGAAGCCGCCGCAGCCCAGCGGATCCTGATCAAGGACGGCCCCTACGGTACCGCGATCCAGCAGGCCGGGCTAACGCCCGAAGACTATGCCGCGGGCACCGATCTCGCGCAGGAGCAGAAGGGCAATAACGACCTCGTCAATCTGACGCAGCCGCAGGTGATCCGCCGGGTCTGTGACAGCTACATCGATGCGGGCGCGCATATCCTCGCCACCAACACCTTCAACGCCAATCGCATCAGCCAGGCCGATTACGGCGCCGAACACCTGGTCCATGAGATCAATGTCGCCGCGGCGCGGATCATCCGTGAAGCGGTCGATGCGCGGAACGACGGCATTCCGCGGTTCGTGGCGGGCGCTGTCGGGCCGACCAACAAGACGCTGTCGCTTTCGCCCGATGTCGAAGACCCAGGGTTTCGCGAAGTGACATTCGACGAAATCGTCGCCGTCTATGTCGAACAATGCCGCGCGCTTGTCGCTGGCGGGGCCGATTTCATCCTCATCGAGACGGTGTTCGACACGCTCAACTGCAAGGCCGCTATCATGGCGGTGAAGCAGCTGGCGCGCGAACTTGACCGCGACATACCGCTGATGATCTCGCTGACGCTGACCGACCTTTCGGGCCGCAATTTGTCGGGCCATACCGTGGAGGCGTTCTGGTACACCGTGCGCCATGCCAGGCCGCTGACGATCGGCCTCAACTGCAGCTTCGGTGCCGAACAGCTGCGTCCGCATGTGCAATTGCTGTCCGATATCGCCGATACTTGGCTGATGGCCTATCCCAATGCCGGCCTGCCCAACGATCTCGGCGAGTATGACGAACAGCCGGAAACGACTGCGTCGCTGACGCAGGTCTGGGCGCAGAATGGCCGGATCAACGCGCTGGGCGGCTGCTGCGGCTCGACGCCCGCGCATATCGCCGCGATGGCCAAGGCGGTCGAAAACTGCGCGCCGCGTGTGCTGCCCAAGCCTGACCCGGACATGCATCTGGCGGGGCTCGAACCGTTCACGATCGCGGCATGAGCGGCGGGGGCCTCCATGGGGCGGTAATCCGCGAGGCGGGGGCAGCGGACGTGCGCGCGCTCGCGCTGGTGTCGGATGCCACTTTCCTCGAGACCTTCGCCGGGATGATCAGCGGCGAGGCGATCGTCGCGCATTGCGCGGCCAAGCATGCACCCGATCATCTAGCCGGGCTGCTGGCTGCTGGTGCCCGTGCCTGGCTTGCCGAAATCGACCGGGCGCCGATCGGCTACGCGCTGCTCACCCGGCCCGAACTCGATGCCGCACAGGACGGCGATATCGAGCTCAAGAAGATCTACCTGCTGTCGCGCTTCCACGGCAGCGGTATCGCCGCCGCACTGTTCGATGCCGTATTGCGCGGGGCGCAGAGCCATCGCCGGCTGCTGCTGGGCGTGAAAGACGACAACCACCGCGCCATCGCCTTCTATACCAAACAGGGTTTCCGGCAGATCGCCACCCGCCGTTTCGATGTCGGCGGAACCCTTTATGACGATGTCGTGCTGGCGCGCGACCTCGACCGGAATTGAATCCATGAGCAATCTGACCACCGCCCGTTTCGTCAATATCGGCGAGCGCACCAATGTGACCGGCTCGGCGCGGTTCAAGAAACTGATCATGGCGGACGATTACGACACCGCGGTCGAAGTCGCGCGCCAGCAGGTCGAGAACGGCGCGCAGGTGATCGACGTCAACATGGACGAAGGCCTGCTCGATGCCGAGCATGCCATGACCACTTTCCTCAAGCTGATCGCGGCCGAACCCGACATCGCGCGTGTCCCGGTGATGATCGACAGTTCCAAATGGGAGGTCATCGAGGCCGGCCTCAAATGCGTTTCGGGCAAGCCGATCGTCAATTCGATCAGCATGAAGGAAGGCGAGGACGCCTTTCTCGATCATGCGCGCAAATGCATGGATTACGGCGCCGCGGTGGTGGTCATGGCGTTCGACGAGACCGGGCAGGCGGACACCAAGGAGCGCAAGGTCGAAATCTGCAAGCGTGCCTATGCATTGCTGACCGGGATCGGCTTCCCGCCCGAGGATATCATCTTCGACCCCAATATCTTCGCGGTGGCGACGGGGATCGAGGAACACGATCGCTATGGTCTCGATTTCATCGAGGCGGTGGCGGAGATCAAGGCGGCGTGTCCGCAGGCGAAGACCAGCGGCGGTCTGTCCAACCTCAGCTTCAGCTTCCGCGGCAATGAAACCGTGCGCCGCGCGATGCATTCGATCTTCCTCTATCACACGATCCCCGCGGGGCTCGACATGGCGATCGTCAACGCCGGCCAGCTCGACGTTTACGACCAGATCGATCCGCAGCTGCGCGAAGCCTGCGAAGACGTGATCCTGATGCGGCGGCCGGATGCCACCGAGCGGTTGATCGACCTCGCTGAAAGCTACAAGGGCAAGAGTGCGGCCGATGAAAAGGCCGCCGAGGAATGGCGCGGCTGGGACGTGCGCCGCCGGCTCGAACACGCGCTGGTCAAGGGCATCGACGCGCATGTCGTGGCCGACACCGAGGAGGCGCGCCAGCAGTTCGACCGCCCGATCGAGGTCATCGAAGGCCCGCTGATGGACGGCATGAACGTTGTCGGCGACCTGTTCGGCAGCGGCAAGATGTTCCTGCCGCAGGTGGTCAAGTCCGCGCGCGTCATGAAAAAGGCGGTCGCCCACCTGATCCCCTACATCGAGGCGCAGAAGGAAGCGGGCGCCCGCGCGAAGGGCAAGATCGTGATGGCCACCGTGAAGGGCGACGTCCACGACATCGGCAAGAACATCGTCGGGGTGGTGCTGCAATGCAATGGCTACGAGGTGATCGACCTCGGGGTCATGGTGCCGTGGTCGAAAATCCTCGAAGCCGCGAACGAGAACGATGCCGACATCATCGGCCTGTCGGGCCTGATTACGCCCTCGCTCGATGAAATGGTCACCGTTGCCGAAGAGATGAAAACCGCCGGGATGACCATGCCGCTGCTGATCGGCGGGGCGACGACCAGCAAGGTCCATACCGCGCTGCGGATCGATCCTGCCTATGACGGGCCGGTTATCCACGTGCTCGATGCCAGCCGGGCGGTGGGCGTCGCCAGCCGCCTGCTGTCCGACACGCAGCGCGATGAATTCGTAGACCGGACCGCGGCGGAATATGTCCAGGTCCGCGACACGCGCGCTGGCAAGGGGCAGAGCGAACTGATGCCGCTGGCCGATGCGCGCGCGAACGGTTTCGTGGCCAGCATGGCTGAAAAGCCCGCCGCGCCGCTGCAGCCCGGGCTGCATGTGTTCGATGGCTGGGACCTCGCGGAACTGCGCGAATATATCGACTGGACCCCGTTCTTCCGGGCGTGGGAACTGCACGGCACCTATCCCAAGATCCTCGATGACGAGGTCGTCGGCGAAAGCGCCCGCAGCCTCAAGGCGGATGCCGACGCCATGCTCGACCGGATCGTCGCCGAACAATGGTTCACCGCGCGCGGAGTGGCGGGGCTGTGGCCCTGCACGCGCGACGGCGACGATGTCGTGATCGCCGATCCGGCGGGCGCATCGCCTACTGTGATGGCGTTCCTGCGCCAGCAGGTGAAGAAGTCGCGCAGCCGCCCCAATATGTGCCTGGCCGATTTCATCGATCCGGCGGGCGACTGGCTGGGCGGCTTCGCCGTGGGCATCCACGGGATCGAGGAACATTCGCAACGCTTCCTCGCCGACAAGGACGATTATTCGGACATCCTGCTCAAGGCGCTGGCGGACCGCTTTGCCGAGGCCTTTGCCGAACGGCTGCACCAGCACGTGCGCACCGATCTGTGGGGCTACGCGCCGCAGGAACAGCTGACCAATATCGCGCTGATCAAGGAAGAATACCGCGGCATCCGTCCCGCGCCCGGCTACCCCGCCTGTCCCGACCACAGCCTCAAGCCGATCCTGTTCGACCTGCTCGACGCCGAAGCCAACACCGGGATCACGCTGACCGAAAGCTTCGCCATGTATCCCACCGCTGCAGTGAGCGGGTTCTATTTCGGCCACCCGCAGGCGGAGTATTTCGGCGTGGCGCGTGTCGGACGCGACCAGCTCGAGGATTATGCCACGCGTCGCAATGTGGATATTGCCACTGCCGAACGCTGGCTGCGCCCGAACCTGGATTGACCGGGCGGCGCTTATCGCGCAGGGCACTCACGTCGGCTGCGGAAGCGATTCTGCGGCAGGCGCGCACGGGAGAGTTCGGGTGGCGGCGTCCACCCGGCGCCGAAGGAGCAACCGCCCCGGAAACTCTCAGGCTAAACGGACCGTGCGCTCCATCGGCACTCTGGAAAGCGCCGCGCGCCTGCGCGTGGCCACCGAAGGGGTAAGCGCACCCATCCGTGCGCCAGTCTCTCAGGTTTCCCGACAGAGGGGGCATGGGTTTTCGGCGCACCGCGAAGGGGCGCCCCCATGCTTGCGAAGGACGGGACTTGAGCGACGACACCGAAGACACGATTGCCGAAACCGAAACGCTGCCGCTCGATGCGTGGCATCGCCGCAAGGGCGCGCGGATGGTGCCCTTTGCGGGGTACCACATGCCGATCCAGTACGAAGGCATCGTCACCGAACACAACTGGACCCGCAACCAGGCGGGCCTGTTCGATGTCAGCCATATGGGCCAGCTCATGGTCACCGGCGACAAGGCTGCGGCCGAGCTCGAGAAACTGCTCCCCGGGGCGATCGCTTCGCTCAAGCCGGGTAAGGTGCGCTATTCGCTGCTGCTCGACGATGACGGCGGTATCCTCGACGATCTGATGGTCACCAATGCCACGCCGTGGATAGAGGGCGACGAGGAAGCCGGCACCGAGGGACGCTGGGGCGAACCGGCCTATTACCTCGTCGTCAACGGTGCGATGAAATGGGACGATATCGCCCATCTGCGCGAGCATCTCGACGATGATGTCACGCTGACGCATATGGACGAACACGCGCTGATCGCGCTGCAGGGCCCCAGCGCGGCGACCGCGCTCAACCGCGTGATGCGCAACGTCATCGACGACATGGTCTTCATGGAAAGCGTGGTCCATGACTTCGGCGAATGGCCGCTGCGCATCACCCGCGCCGGCTATACCGGCGAAGACGGGTTCGAAATCTCGCTGCCGGCCGAATTCGCGGAAAGCTTTGCCGACCGCCTGTGCGCCGAAATCGAAGTGCGTCCCGTCGGCTTGGGGGCACGCGACAGCCTGCGGCTCGAAGCGGGCCTGCCGCTCTATGGCCACGACATCACCACGGAAACCGATCCGGTGTCTGCCGATCTCGGCTTTGCGCTGACCAAGCGGCGGCGCGAGGAAGGCGGCTGGATGGGCCATGCGCCGGTAATGCAGGCGTTCGCCGAGGGACCCGCGCAGAAACGCGTGGGCATTTCCATCGACGGCCGGATGCCCGCCCGCGAAGGCGCGCTGGTCTATTCGGGTGACACGCAGGTCGGGCGCATCACCAGCGGCGGCTTCTCGCCCACGCTCGAACGGCCCATCGCCATGGGCTATGTCGACACCGCGCTTGCCGCCGAAGGCACCGAACTCGAAGTCGAGGTGCGGAAGAAAAGGCTGCCCGCCACGGTCGCCTCGCTCCCCTTCGTCCCCCATCGCTACCACAGAGGGAAATGATCGAAATGGCCCGCTATTTTACCGATGAACATGAATGGATCGACGTCGAGGGCGACACCGCCACCGTCGGGATCACCGATTTCGCACAAGGCCAGCTGGGCGACATCGTCTTCGTCGAGCTGCCCGATGTCGGCAGCGTGATCGACAAGGGCAAGGACGCTGCCGTGGTTGAAAGCGTCAAGGCGGCGAGCGACGTCTACGCGCCGATCAGCGGCGAGATCATGGAAACCAACGAGGCGCTGGAAGACGACCCGGCGCTGGTGAACACCTCGCCCGAAGAAGACGGCTGGTTCTTCAAGATGACCATCGGCGACAAGTCGCAGTTCGACGGTCTGATGGACCAGGCCGCTTACAAGAGCTTCTGCGACGGGCTTTGATTTTCTGACGCCCTGCGGGGCCTGAAGGAACCAAGATGCGTTACCTACCCCTGACCGATACCGACCGTTCGGACATGCTTGATACGATCGGCGCGCCCGATATCGATGCGCTGTTCGCCGATGTACCCGAGGCAGCGCGGCTTTCCGGCCCGATCGAAGGCCTGCCGATGCACGCCAGCGAAATGTCGGTCGAAAAGCATATGCGGCGGCTGAGCAAGAAGAATCTTGCCGCATCCGATGCGGCGTTCTTTCTTGGAGCAGGGGCATACAAGCACCATATCCCGGCCAGCGTCGATCACATCATCCAGCGCGGCGAGTTCCTGACCGCCTATACGCCCTACCAGCCCGAAATCGCGCAGGGCACGCTCCAGATGCTGTTCGAATTCCAGACGCAGGTCGCGCGGCTCTATGGCTGCGCGGTCGCCAATGCGTCGATGTACGACGGCTCGACCGCGTGCTGGGAAGCGGTGGCCATGGCGGGCCGGGTCGCCCGTGGGAAGAAGCGCAAGGTCGTGCTCTCGGGCGCGCTGCACCCGCATTATGCCGAAGTGGTGCGGACGATGGCCAAGTTCACCGACGACGAGATCGCCGGTGCGCCGCCCAGCCTGACCGCCAGGCCCGACGATGACGGGCTGATTGCGCGGATCGACGGGGACACCAGCTGCGTCGTGGTGCAATATCCCGATATCCTCGGCCGCCTGCCCGACCTCGCGAAAATCGCCGAGGCCGCGCATGACAAGGGCGCGCTGCTGATCGCGGTCAATACCGAACCCGTAGCGCTGGGCGCGATCGCATCGCCGGGTGAGCTGGGGGCGGACATCGTCGTCGGCGAAGGCCAGTCGATCGGCGTCGGCCTGCAATTCGGCGGACCCTATCTCGGGCTGTTCGCCGTACGCGATGAAAAGCACGTGCGGATGATGCCGGGCCGCCTGTGCGGCGAGACGGTCGATGCCGGGGGCAAGCGCGGCTTCGTGCTGACGCTGTCGACGCGCGAACAGCATATCCGCCGCGAAAAGGCGACCTCGAACATCTGCACCAATTCGGGTCTCTGCGCGCTGGCGTTCAATGTCCATATGACGCTGCTCGGCGAGAAAGGGCTGCGCCGGCTGGCGATGGAGAACCACCGGCTCGCCTGCTTTGCCGCCGACCGCTTGGCTAAGGTGCCGGGCGTGAAGCTGCTCAATGACGCGTTCTTCAATGAATTCACGCTGCTGCTCGATGGCGATGCGCGCAGTATCGTGCGTGAACTGACGCAGCAGGATATCCTCGCGGGCGTATCGCTCGCACGGCTGTTTCCCGGCCATGATGCGCTGTCCAACGGGCTGCTCGTCGCGGTTACCGAAACCACTACCGAGGAGGACGTGGAAACGCTCGCCTCCGCACTCGAGGAGGTGCTGGCATGAACGCTCCCAACGCTTCGGGCTGGAAGCCCGGCACCCCCGTCGAAGGACACAATGCGATGAGCGGCCCCGACACCGCCACCGGCAACCGTGCACTGATGCTCGAGGAACCGCTGCTGTTCGAGATCGGCCATGCCGAAACCACCGGGGTGGACCTGCCCGAACCGCAGGCGGGCGCCAATCGCCTCGGCGGGTTCGACCGCAAGGATCCGATCGGCTTGCCCGGCCTGTCCGAGCCTGAGACCGTGCGCCACTACACGCGCCTGAGCCGGCAGAACTACGCAATCGATCTCGGGCTGTTCCCGCTCGGTTCGTGCACGATGAAGCATAATCCGCGGCTCAACGAAAAGGTCGCGCGCATGCCCGGCTTCGCCGATGTCCATCCGCTGCAGCCGGTCGATACGGTGCGCGGCGCGCTGGAAGTGATCAACGAACTGGCGCACTGGCTGATCGAGCTTACCGGCATGCAGGGCGTTGCCATGAGCCCCAAGGCCGGGGCGCATGGCGAATTGTGCGGCATCCTGTGCATCCGCGCCGCGCTCGAAGCGCGCGGTGATGCGCGCGAGGTCATCCTCGTCCCCGAAAGCGCGCATGGCACCAACCCAGCCACCGCGGCCTTCGCCGGCTACCGGGTCGAAGACATTCCGGCCAATTCCGACGGGAGGGTCGATCTCGAAGCGCTGAAAGCACGTCTCGGCCCCGATGTTGCGGGGGTAATGATCACCAATCCCAACACCTGCGGCCTGTTCGAACGCGACATGAAGGCGATTTCCGACGCGGTCCACGAGGCCGGCGGCTTCGTCTATTGCGACGGCGCGAATTTCAACGCCATCGTCGGCAAGGTTCGCCCCGGCGACCTCGGCGTCGACGCGATGCATATCAACCTGCACAAGACCTTCTCCACCCCGCATGGCGGCGGCGGCCCGGGTTCGGGCCCGGTCGTGCTGTCCGAAGCGCTCTGCCCCTATGGCCCGCTGCCGTTTACCGCGCGGACCAGGGATGGCGTGGTCCACCTGGTCGAGGAAGAAAACGCCGCCGAATTCGACCACACCAAGGCCTTCGGCCGGATGACTGCGTTCCACGGTCAGATGGGCATGTTCACCCGCGCGCTGGCCTATATCCTCAGCCACGGTGCCGATGGCCTCAAGCAAGTGTCCGAAGACGCCGTGCTCAATGCCAATTACATCCTGCGCAGCCTCGAAGACGTGCTCGATGCACCCTTCGGCCACAGCGGGCCGTGCATGCATGAAGCGCTGTTTAGCGACAAAGGCTTCGCCGACGATGTCTCGACGCTCGATCTGGCCAAGGCGCTGATCGACGAGGGCTATCACCCGATGACGATGTATTTCCCGCTGGTTGTGCACGGCGCGATGCTGGTCGAACCGACCGAGACCGAGAGCAAGGCGGCGCTCGACCAGTTCATTCTCGCGCTGCGCAGCGTGGCCGAGCGGGCGATTGCGGGCGACGAGACGCTCAAGGCCGCGCCCTATTACGCGCCGCGCCAGCGGCTCGACGAAACGCAGGCCGCGCGCAAGCCCGTGCTGGCTTGGAACGATGCCAATCTGACCTGACCCGGCATGCTGTCTGCCGACCCGGCCGGGGTGCACCAGCGCCTCGCCGGGTCGGACCTGCGGTCCGGTGCCCGCGCTAGCGTTCGGGCGGTACCTCGGGTTTGGGTTTGACCGTGATCGTGATCTGCGACAGCGAGATGATCGCGACCCAGAAGCCCAGCACCGACAAGGCGGATGCGCCCATGACCGTGAAGGCTGCGCCCTTCAGCCCGTTCCAGCCCATCGCCACTTCGAGCAGCGAGAGCCCGATCACGGTCGGGATCGCGCGGATCAGGAAGGCGGTGCCCGCGCGGCCCGCGCTGACCAGCAGGGATTCGAGGCTGGCCCCGACCAGCTCGATCGCCCCGGCAATCGCCAGGATCACCATCGTCCAGAACACCCGGAATTCGGGGCCCGCGATCAATGCCAGCGCCGGCCGCCCCAGGAACAGCGTGCCGAGCACGGCCAGAACGCCGGCGATCAGCGCGATATTTGCCATTCGCCGGGCCATGGCGTGGGCCGTTTCCTTGGCGTGAACCAGTTCGGGATAGATCGCCTTCGACACGGTTTGCGCAAGGCTGACGAGCGCCTGCCCCAGCTGGCTCGCGACGCGGTAGCCGCCCGCGGCGGTTTCGCCCCCGATGGCGCCGATCAGCAGGATCAGCACCTGCTTGGATCCGACATTGAGGCTGCCCGACAGATTGGTCGACCAGACGAAGCGCCAGGCACCTGGGTGCGCCCGCGGAATATGGCGCAGGCTGATCCGCGACAGGTTGATGCGTTCCAGCCGTCCGGCGGCAATCCACAGCGCGGCGGCGACCGCTACTTCCGCCGCCGCCCAGGCGAGGATGAAGCCGGTCACCGTCGGCATGGCAATGGCGGCTGCTGCGGCACCTGCCGCCCGGACCACCGGCTGCACCGCTTCGGCGGCGGTCGTGCGGGCATAGGCAAACCGCAGGCGCAGCAGGCCGGTCGGCGTGGTCCGGATGGCGAGCAGCGAAACGACGCAATAGCCGAAGGCGACGGGCAGCAGCTCGTCGGGCAGCGGGAGCCACAGCGGCGCGGTTCCGACCAGCACGGCGGCCAGCACCAGGCCGAGCGCAATCGACAGCAAGTCGAGCGCGATGGCGAAACCGGTCGCATCGGCCGGCCCGTCGCCATCGGCGCCCCACCGCACGACGAATTGCCAGGTCTGGAAGTTGGCTATGCCGGTGACCGTCTGGCCAAGCGCGAGGATGATTGCGAAATAGCCGAAATTGTCGAGTCCGAGCGTGCGCGTGGCGAGCGCGAGGTAGACGAGGCTCAGCAGGGCGTTGAGACCGCGCCCCGTCAGGAGCCAGCCGATATTGCGCAGCAGACGATTCATCGTGCGGCCGGCGTCAGGCGGCCGCGAGCCGCTTCGCCAGCAGCTTTTCGGTAACCTGGAACGTGCGCTCGTTGTCGACGTCGATGGCGCAGTGGCCATGGCTCATCTCGATCGGCACCATCGAGAACCCGAAGCGGCGCGAAACCTGCGCGAAGAGTTTTTCCTTCGTTCCCCAGCCGAGGAAGAAGCGGATCAGGTTGATCACGCCGAACGCCTTGGCAATCCGGCGCGGGAATTTCACGAACTGCCCGCCGCCGCGCATGATTTCGGCTGCCGCGAGCGCCTGCGGGGTACCGATCCAATAGGCATTGCAGTTCGAATATCCGCCATCGGAAAATTCGTAGAACCGCGACTGGCCCTGCGGATCGGCGGCACGGACGTCTTCCTTATGCGCCAGTGCAGCCGCAGCGCCTGCCTTGCTGGCAATTGACTTATCGGCAAACTCGGTGAAGTCCTCGGGCAGCCACAGGCAGTTGTCCGCGGTGGTGATCAGCAGCGGATAGTCCGCGCCCTCTGCCCCGGCAAAGACGCTGTCGACAAGATTGAATGCGCCGGGCTTGAACACCAGCCGGCCCTCGGCCTGGAGCTTGGCGATCGAGGGGATGGCGGCGATCTCGTCAGCCTCATGCGCCACGACGCGGATCTCGCCGATGCGCGGGCTGGCGGCGACATTCATCACAACGCGTTCGATCATCGGCATGCCGCCGACGGGAACGACGCATTTCTGCGCGACACCAGCGCGCTCGGCGAGCGGGTCGAGCACGCCCGAACGCTTGCCTGCCATGATGAGCGCGGTGACCTTGCCATTGTTGTCGTGTGTCATGGGCGCGCAAATAGGGCCGAATGGCGCGGTTGTCACTGCCGCGCGCTTAAGGCACGGGGTTGGCGTGCGAATTATCTTCTCTCGCAAGGGTTTCGACAGCGCTTCGGGCGGCGGCGCGTCGCCGATCGTGGAGAGTCGGCCGGTCAGCCTGCCGATCCCGGCCGGTACCGCCTCGCGCACGACCTATGGCGATCTCGGGCTGGGCGAACATGCCGCGCGTGCCAGCCGGGGGCGGGTCGATGCGGGCACGCTGTGCCACCACGACCCGATGTTCCTCGCCGATGGCACCTGCCTGTTCGGCCAATGCGGTGCGGCGCAGACGCATCTGGCGAACCGGGGCGTGGGGCTGGGGGATGTGTTCCTGTTCTTCGGGCTGTTCCGCGAGAAAGACGGCGATCTCCACCACCGCATCTTCGGCTATCTCGAAGTGGCCGAAATCAACCATCTTGCGCAGGGCGCACCCGACTATCTGCTCGAGCGCGGCCATCCGCATGCGCTGGCGCTCCATGCGCGCAACGACGTGATCTATGCAGGCCCCGGCGTGGAAGCCCGGCAAGCGAGCGATGCGCTGCGTCTCACCGTGCCCGGGGGGCCGCCTTCGCTATGGCAGCGCCCCGCATGGTTGAAGCGCGGGGGGCTGAGCTATCACGACCGCGCCGACCGCTGGCTGCGTGGCGGACGGCTCAAGAGCGTGGCGCGCGGGCAGGAATTCGTCGCCGATATCGGCCGCCGCACGGCCCCGCGCGAATGGCTCGCGCGGGTGCTGGAGGAGATCAGAGCGTTTTGATGATCGCGCTGAAATCGAGCCCCGCATTGTCCTCGGCGAATTGCTCGTAAAGCTCCTTCGCGTGGCGACCGAGCGGGGTCGAGGCATCGGCGGTCTCGGCGGCTTCCATCGCCAGCTTGAGATCCTTGAGCATCAGGCCGGTGGCGAAACCGCCCTGGTAATCCTTGTCCGCCGGGCTTTCGACGCCGACGCCGGGCAGGGGTGTGTAGGCATTCAAGGACCAGCAATAGCCCGAGGACTGCGAACTGATCTCGTAGAACTTCTGCGGATCGAGCCCGAGCTTCTCGGCCATCTTCATTGCCTCGGCGGTGCCGATCATCGAGATGGCGAGCAGCATGTTGTTGCAGATCTTGGCGGTCTGGCCGGCGCCTGCGTCGCCCGCGTGGATCACCGCCTTGCCCATGGCCTCCAGCACCTCCTCGGCGCGGGCGAAGGCCTTTTCGGTGCCACCGACCATGAAGGTCAGCGTGCCGCCATTCGCGGCCGCGATCCCGCCCGAAACGGGGGCGTCGACCATGTCGTAACCGGCGGCTTCGGCCTTGGCGATAACCTCCTTGGCGGTGGCGACATCGATGGTCGAGCAATCAAGCAGCACCGCGCCTGCGGGCGCCTTGCCGATCACGCTGCCTTCGTAGACCGACTTCACGATCCCGCCATTGGGCAGCATGGAGACGACTGCGTCGGCACCCTGCACGGCCTCGGAAGCATCGGTGAAGGTCGTGCAGCCGCTGTCCTTGGCGGTCGCGAGTGCTCCCTCCGCAAGGTCGAAGGCATTCACGGCATGCCCGGCCTTCACGAGGTTCGCAGCCATCCCGCCGCCCATATTGCCGAGGCCGATGAAGGCGATTTTCATGTTCTCTCTCCGCGTGTTCTTTTCTCGTGACAGGGAGGGATTATCTCCCCTTCCACTTGCCCTCGCGCTTCTCGACGAAGGCGGCCATGCCCTCAGCCTTGTCCTCGCTCGCGGCGAGGATCTGGAAGATGCGCCGTTCGATGATCAGGCCCTGGTCGAGGCTGGTTTCGAAGGCCGCATTGACCATTTCCTTGTTTGCGATCGCGGCCATCGGCGGCATGCTGGCGATCTGCGCCGCGGTCTTCAGCGCTTCGTCGAGCAGCGTGTCATGCGGCACGACGCGCGCGACCAGATTGCTGCGCTCGGCTTCCGCGGCATCCATCATCCGGCCGGTCAGACACATCTCCATCGCCTTCGACTTGCCGACCGCCCTGGTCAGACGCTGCGATCCGCCCATGCCCGGCGCGACGCCCAGCTTGATCTCGGGCTGGCCGAACTTGGCGTTTTCGCTCGCGATGATGAAATCGGCCATCATGGCGAGCTCGCAGCCGCCACCCAGCGCGAAGCCGTTGACCGCCGCGATCCACGGCTTGCGGGTCTTCTTGACGATCTCGCTGGTCCAGGGGCTGAAGAAATCCTCGAGGTAGAAATCGGCCGCGGCCTTCTCGCTCATTTCCTTGATGTCCGCGCCCGCGGCAAAGGCCTTGTCGCCCGAACCGGTCAGGACTGCACAAAGCTGGCTCTTGTCCGCTTCATAGGCGGCGAAGGCCTCGGTCAATTCCGCAAGGATCGTGCTGTTGAGCGCGTTGAGCGCCTTGGGACGGTTGAGCGTGATCAGCGTGACCGCGTCACGTTTTTCGACGGTGATGGTTTCGTAAGCCAATGTTCTCTCCACGTCGCTCCTGCGAAGGCAGGAGCCTAGATGACTTGTCGGCCGCGCGGAACTGCAACGGCGTATGGGCCCCTGCCTGCGCAGGGGCGACGGATATCACCGTTCGAGCGGCGTCCATTCCGCGCCCTCGGGAAGCGGGGCGAAGATGCTGTCGATCAGTTCTTCGCTGACGTCCTCGGGCGCTACGGGGTCCCATTGCGGGTCGTTCGTCTTGTCGACGATCACCGCGCGCACGCCCTCGGCGAAATCGGGCCGGGTCAGCACGCGGCTGGCGATGCGATATTCCATGCGCATATTGTCGGCGAAGCTGCCGAGCTGTTCGCTCTCGCTCAGCTGGCGCAGCGCGACCTTGCAGGTCTGCGGGCTCTTGCCGCGCAGCGTGGCGAGCTCCTTCGCCGCCCATTCGCTGTCGTCTGCCTCGAGGCTGCGGAGGATGTCCTCATAGCGATCCGAGGCGAAGTGTTTCTTGATCAGCGCGGCATTCTCTTCCAGCCGCGCGGGCGGCGGGGTGATGGAAAGTTCGGACAGGATCCCGCCGATCCGGTCGGGATGTTCGATAATCCGGGCCTTGGCTTCGGCGAGTTTCTCAGCCGGCAGGTAATGCGTGGCGATACCCGCCCAGACGCATTCCGCACCGTCGAGCCGCGCACCGGTCAGCGCGAGGAACTGGCCGAGCCGCCCGCCCAGCCGCGACAAGTGCCAGCCGCCGCCCACGTCGGGGAACAGGCCGATGCCGCTTTCGGGCATGGCAAAGCGCGTGTTCTCGGTCGCGACGCGATATTTGCACGGCAGCGCGATACCGACGCCGCCACCCATGGTGATGCCATCCATGAATGCGACGATCGGCTTGCCGTATTCGAACATCTGGTGGTTGAGCTGGTATTCGTCGTGGAAGAACTCGCGGCCGCTTTTCCCGCCATCGTTGAGCGCGGAATGGCGCAGGAGATTGATGTCGCCCCCCGCGCAGAAGCCGCGCCCTTCGGCGTGGTCGAGGATGACGGCCTCGACCGCGTCATCTTCGGCCCAGCCTGCCAGCGCGGCGCTTATGCCATGGCACATGTCGAGCGTCAGGGCATGCAGCGCCTTGGGGCGGTTGAGCGAGATATGGCCGGTGCGGCCATGCGCGTGGATGTTGAGGTTCTCAGTCATGGGGTCTTCTCATTCTGCCGCCGGTCGCGGTCACTGGCGCAGCAAATCGCGGCCCACGATCATGCGCATGACCTGGTTGGTGCCTTCGAGGATCGAATGCACGCGCAGATCGCGCCAGAAGCGTTCGATCGGATATTCCCTGAGATAGCCATAGCCGCCGAACAGCTGCAGCGCATCGTTGACGATCTTGCTGCCATTGTCGGTCGCGAGCCGTTTGGCCATCGCGGAAAAACGCGACTTGTCGGGTGCGTTGTCGGTCACCTTGGCCGCTGCGAGATACAGCAGCGCGCGGGCCGCTTCGAGGTCCGTCGCCATGTCGGCAAGCATGAACTGCGTGTTCTGGAAATCCGCAATGGGTGTGTCGAACTGCTTGCGGTCCTTGGTGTAGGCCACCGCTTCGTCGAGGCAGCGCTGCGCCCCGCCCAGCGAACAGGCCCCGATGTTGAGCCGGCCGCCGTCGAGGCCCATCATCGCAAAGCGGAACCCCTCGCCCTCATCGCCAACCCGATTGGCAACCGGCACGCGCGCATCCTCGAAAATGACCTGTGCGGTGGGGGAGGCGTTCCAGCCGAGCTTCTTCTCCGGCTTGCCGAAGGAAACGCCCGGCGTGTCCTTGTCGATGACGAGGCAGGTAATGCCCTTGGTCTTGTGTTCTCCCGTGCGGACCATGGTGACGTAGACATCGTTGACGCCCCCGCCCGAAATGAACTGCTTGGTCCCGTTGAGAACGTAGTGATCGCCGTCTCGCACGGCGTTGGCCTTGAGGCCCGCGGCATCCGAACCGCTGCCCGGTTCGGTCAGGCAGTAGCTGGCGATCTTGTCCATGCTGACGAGGTCGGGAAGGTAGCGGTCCTTCACGTCCTGGCTGCCGAAGCTGTCGATCATCCAGCTGGCCATGTTGTGGATCGAGATGAAGGCGCTGGTGGTGGGGCAGCCATAGGCCATCGCCTCCATGATCAGCGCAGCCTCCAGCCGGCCGAGCCCGATCCCGCCGCTTTCTTCCGAAACGTAGATCGCGCCGAAACCGAGTTCGGCCGTGCTCTTGATCACGTCGCGCGGGAAATGCGATTTCTCGTCCCATTCGCCCGCATGCGGAGTGATGTTGTCGGCGGTGAAGCGCTGCGCCACTTCCTGGATCGCGAGCTGCTCTTCGGTAAGCTGGAATTGTCCTGTCATGGCGGGTGACCTAGCGGTGGTGAGGGGGCGTGAAAAGGGCTGCGGCGGTCAGCCTTCGATGATTGCTTCGGCCTCAATCTCGACTTTCCATTCCGGTCGGCAGAGCCATGCCACGCCTGCCATCGTTGCGGCGGGGCGGGCCTCGCCGAAGAACCGCGCGTGGACTTCGCCGATCGCCTGCTGGTCGGCCGGATCAGTCAGCAGCATGCGCGTGCGCACGACATCCTTCGCGCTGCCGCCAAGGTCTTCGACGGCGCGCAGGATCAGCGTGAAGCAGCGTTCGGCCTGAGCCGCGGCATTGCCCGGTGTCGAGGTGCCGTCATCCTCGATCGGGCCGGTGCCGGCCACCAGGATGCGATCGCCTTGGCGCACCGCGCGGGCGAAGCCGAACTGCGCTTCGAAGGGCGATCCGCTGGAGGTGTGGCGGCGTTTCACCCGCAGGTGATCTCGGTGATCTGCCGCGCCTTGTCATAGCGCACGTTCACGCGGTCGGTGCGGTAGTCCATCGTCCAGGCCGAGTTCGGCGGCCCCCAGCGGAGCACCTCGGCGCCGCTTTCGGCAAGGATGGCTGCGCCGGTCCGCTCGGTCGCCTGCTGGCCGACATGGGCCTGTGCCGGTTCGGCATTGCAGCTGCCGCGCATCGCATCGCCGGGATTCGACGGGGAGGGCGCGGGTTCGGAATATCCCGCGCAGGCGGCCAGCGGCAGCGCCAGGACGGGAAGGGCCAGGATACGCATGGGCAACGCTCCTATTCGCATTTCTTGAGCGGCATGGGCTCGAACTGGTCGTCGCCAACCGCCGCCGGGGTCAGCCTGCGCCCGTCGTCGGACAGCGTGAAGCGGCGCGCCATCTCCCATGTCTCGCCTTCACCTTCCATCGCCAGCGAAACGACGATGTCCTGCGGGCCTGCGACTTCGATCCGTGTCACTTCGCCGAACGATTCGTAGAACTGCATGGTCTCGGGCCCGATCTCGACGCGCAGATCGGAAGCCGGATCGCAGCTGCCCTCGACATAGTCCCAAACGCCCCGGAACGCGGCGGGAATGGTTTCGGCAGTGACGGGGCCCGGCGGTCCGGCGCCGTCACCAATCCCGCCATCGGGTTCGACCGGTATCATCGTTTCGGCCGGCTCGGGCGCAGCCGCCTCGTCCGGCCCGTCCGAACAGGCGGCAGCCAGCAGTGCCAGCGGCAGGGCGGCGGTAAGCAGTGATCGTTTCATCGTGTCTCTCTCCCTACCGCCTGCCGCGGCATTCAACCCATCGTGGGGATGACGAAGGCGTTCGATCCGTCGCCGCCACCATCGGGCCAGCGCTGGGTGACCTTCTTGGCCTTGGTCCAGAACTTCAGGCCTTCCTGGCCGTACTGGTCGGTGTCGCCGAAGCCCGAACGCTTCCACCCGCCGAAGCTGTGATAGCTGACGGGGACGGGAATCGGAACGTTGATCCCGACCATGCCGACATTCACGCGGTGGGCGAATTCGCGCGCCGCATGGCCGTTGCGCGTGAAGATGGCGACGCCATTGCCATATTGGTGCTCGCTCGGCAGCCGCAGTGCATGCTCGAAATCGTCAGCGCGCACGATTTGCAGGACCGGCCCGAAGATTTCCTCGCGGTAGCTTTCCATGTCGGGGGTCACGCGGTCGAGCAGCGTCGGGCCGACGAAAAAGCCCTTCTCGTGCCCCTGCAGCGTGAAACCGCGGCCGTCGATGACCACTTCGGCGCCTTCCTGTTCGGCAGTGTCGATCCACTGTTCGATCCGCGCCTTGTGCTCGGGCGTGACGACGGGGCCGTAATGCGCGTCGGGATCGGTCGAAACGCCGATGCGCAGCGCATTGATCGCGGGGATCAGCTTTTCGCGCAGCCTCTCGGCGGTGTCTTCGCCCACGGGCACGACCACCGGCAACGCCATGCAGCGTTCACCCGCGGAGCCGAAGGCGGCCCCCGCGAGATCGCCCACCACCTGGTCGAGATCGGCATCGGGCATGACGATGCCGTGGTTCTTCGCTCCGCCCATCGCCTGGACGCGCTTGCCCGCAGCGACGCCGCGCTTGTAGACGTAATGCGCGATATCGCTCGACCCGACGAAGCTGACCGCGGCGATATCCTCGTGATCGAGGATCGCATCGACCATTTCCTTGTCACCGTGGACCACCTGCAGCAGCCCCTCGGGCGCGCCGGCCTCGACGAACAGTTCGGCCAGCCGGATCGGCACGCTGGGATCGCGTTCGGACGGCTTGAGGATGAAGGCGTTGCCCACCGCGATCGCCATGCCGAACATCCACATCGGGATCATGGCGGGGAAGTTGAACGGGGTGATGCCCGCGCCGATACCCAGCGGCTGGCGCATCGAATAGACATCGATGCCGGGGCCAGCGCCTTGCGAATATTCGCCCTTCAGCGCCTGCGGGATGCCGCAGGCATATTCGATGACCTCGAGCCCGCGCTGCACATCGCCATGCGCATCGTCCACGACCTTGCCGTGTTCGCTGGCGAGCAGTTCGGCCAGTTCCTGCTTGTTGGCTTCGACCAGCCGTTTGAATTCGAACATCACCCGCGCGCGGCGCTGCGGATTGGTCGCCGCCCATTCGGGCTGGACCTTCTTGGCGGCGGCGACCGCGCGGTCGAGCAAGGCGGCATCGCCCAGTGGAACCTCGGCCTGGACTTCGCCCGTCGAGGGGTTCCAGATCTTGTGGGTGCGGGCCGCGGGAGCGCTCGCTCCGCCGACGATGAAATGGTCAAGCTGACGCATGAAAGTTCCTCTCTTTTCTTTGCAACGGCCCATACGCGCGCAAGGTCCGAAAGCAACCGGTATCGGGTGAAACCTTTGCCGCGCGCGGCTAGCCGACCGCCGCCATCATCTGCGCGCACAGGATCGCGCCATAGGTCCCCAGCGCATAGCCCAGCACGGCCAGCAGCACGCCGACGGGGGCAAGCGCGGGGTGGAACGCCGCCGCCACCACCGGCGCCGACGCGGCGCCGCCGATATTCGCCTTGCTGCCCACCGCGACGAAGAAGAACGGCGCCTTGATGATCTTCGCCACGCTCAGCAGCAGGATGACGTGGAACAGCATCCAGATGAAACCGATCGCCATGAAGGCGGGCGCATCGGCAATCTTGGTCACGTCCATCCGCGTGCCGATCACCGCCACCAGCAGGAAGATGAACAACACGCCGAACTTGCTGGCGCCGATACCTTCCAGCTCGCGGGCGCGGGTGAAGCTGGCGGCCAGCCCCGCAGTGGTGGCGATGACCACGACCCAGAAGAACTCGCTCGCCAGCGTGGCGTCTTCGCCCTGCATCGCGGCGAACCAGCCGCCCAGCCAGCCGCCGAGCAGATGCGCGAGCCCGACGATGGCGAAGGTGACGCCGAACAGCAGGACATAGTCATTGGCCTTGGCGACGCGTTCGATGCTCGCGGTGTAATCGGCCATCGTGTCGCGCAGCCGGGCAATCGACGAACTGTCCGCGCCCAGCCATTTGTCGACGCGCTCGTGCGCGCCCGCGCCATAGAGCAGGAACACCATCCAGATCTCGGCGACGATGATGTCGACCGCCAGCAGCGCGGCAAAGCCTTCGAGCGGGTAGCCATAGACTTCGAGCATGGCGGTCTGGTTGGCGCCGCCGCCGATCCAGCTTCCCGCCAGCGTCGCCAGCCCGCGCCATGCGGCGGTGTCGCCCGAACCGATGATCGAAGGTTCGAACTGCGCCACGATCCACAGCGCCAGCGGCCCGCCGAGGACGATGCCCACCGTGGCGGTCAGGAACATGACGATCGCCTTGTTGCCAAGGCCGAGGATCCCCTTGATATCGATCGACAGCGTCATCAGGAACAGCGCGGCGGGCAGGAAATAATCCTTCGCCACCGGCCACAGATTGCTTTCGGATACGTCGATCAGGCCGAAGGTCGTCATCAGGCTGGGGACGAGATAGCAGACCAGGATGATCGGCACGAAGACGTAGAAGCGCTGCCAGCCGGGCCGGTCGCGCGTGGCGAATACNAANCCNAGNACNAGGGCAAGCAGCCCGAGAATAATCCTGTCGTCGCTGATCATGTGATGCGGCAGCCCTTGTTCTGGAGATGCAGTGTCTAGCCGGCGAAGCGGCCGGTTTCGAAGAAGTCGGAGATCGCCTGTCGCGGTGCCGCGACATCGAGGTCGCGCGCCGCCAGCCACTCCGNGTCGAAGATGGTGTCGGCATACCGCGCGCCGTCGTCGNACAGGATCGACACGATCGAGCCCGTTTCGCCGCGCGCGGCCATTTCGGCGGCGATGCGCGCGCAGGCCCACACATTGGTCCCGGTCGAACCCCCGCAGCGCCGCCCCAGGCGGGCGCTGACTTCATGGGCGGCGGCGATCGAGGCGGCGTCTGCCACCACTTCCATCCGGTCGACGATATCGGGCAGGAAACTCGGTTCGACCCGCTGNCGGCCGATGCCTTCGATGCATCCGGCCGAATGGTCGACGTGCGCTACGCTGCGCTCGGCCCAGTGGCGGTGGAACACCGATCCCGCGGGATCGGCGACGCAGACGCCGGTGTCATGGCGATTGTAGCGCGCAAAGCGGCCGATGGTGGCGGAGGTGCCGCCCGTTCCCGCACCGCAGACGATCCAGCGCGGTACCGGATGCGGCTCGCGCGCCATCTGCGCGAAAATCGATTCGGCGATATTGTTGTTGCTGCGCCAGTCGGTCGCGCGTTCGGCATAGGTGAACTGGTCGATATAATGGCCGCCCAATTCGTCGGCGAGCGACTGCGCCGCTGCGTAGACTTCGCCAGGAGCGCCGACGAAATGGCATTCGCCGCCGTAGAATGCGATGGCGTCGATCTTGGCCTGCGCGGTGCTGCGCGGCACCACNGCGATGAACCGCAGCCCCAGCATGCGCGCGAAATAGGCTTCGGAAACCGCGGTNGATCCGCTCGATGCCTCGACCACTGGGGTGTTCTCGCAGATCCAGCCATTGCACAGGCCATAGAGAAACAGCGATCGCGCCAGCCGGTGCTTGAGGCTGCCGGTCGGATGGCTCGATTCGTCCTTCAGATAGATCGCGATATCAGGCAGCGCGGGGACCGGCAGCGGGATCAGATGCGTGTCGGCCGAACGGTTGAAGTCGGCCTCTATCCGGCCGATCGCCCAGTTCACCCATGCGCGCTTGTTCGTCATGCGGGCCTTGTAGGGCGTGCTGCCCGCGGGGGAAGGGCGCGCACGCCGTTTTCCGCCGTGGCCTCCGGTTTGTATTGACCGCTACGCGCGTTCCGTGGCAAGCGCCGCGCCGCCTCGCGGGTGTAGCTCAATGGTAGAGCAGCAGCTTCCCAAGCTGACGACGAGGGTTCGATTCCCTTCACCCGCTCCACCGTCACGTTCGGCATCTATCGCGGTGGCATCCTTATGGCGCCGTCGAGCCGGAACTGGTGCGCGTTGATATAGCTGTTGCGGGCGATCTCGCAGATCAGCGAGGCGAATTCCTCCGGATGGCCGAGCCGCTTGGGGAAGGGCACGCTGGCGTTGAGCTGGGCCCACATCTGCGGGTTGCGATCCTTCATCCCGAGCATCAGCGGGGTGGCGAAGATACCGGGCATCACCGAATTGATCCGGATGCCGAGGTCCATCAGGTCGCGCGCCATCGGCAGCACCAGCCCGTTCACCCCGGCCTTGCAACTGCCGTAGATGGTCTGGCCGATCTGCCCGTCCTGCGCCGCGACGCTGGCGGTCAGCGTGATGCAGCCGCGTTCGCCATCCTCGTTGACCGGCTGGGCATTGGCCATGCCCAGCGCGGACAGGCTGGCCACGCGGTAGGACGAGACGAGAATGCCCTCGGCCCCGAAGGCGTAGTCCTCGGTCGACAGCCGTTTGTAGCAATTGTTCTGCTTGTCCCAGCCGAGCGTCTTGCCGCGCCGGCTGGTCATCGCGCAGTGGACGGTCACGCGTTCCTGCCCATGCGCGGCGCGCGCTGCGGCGAACCCGTCGACGACCGATTGCTCGTCGGTGATATCGACACGGGCGAAGGTCCCGCCGATGGCCTGCGCATGCGCTTCACCGGCTTCCTCGTTGACGTCGAAGATGGTGACCTTGAGGCCGAGGTCGGCCAGCGCCTGCGCGCTCGCCTTGCCCAGGCCCGAAGCGCCGCCCGTGACAACGGCTGCCATACCCTGCGTGAGTTCCATGTCTGCTCTCCCCCTGTGTTTCGTTGCGGCGCGTGCTATCGCAAGCCGCGAAGCTTAGGAAGGGGGAGGGCACCGCGCCGTGACACCGCTGCTGTTTGCCATGGTCGCCAGCTTTCTGGCGGCGACCGGCGCGCGCGACCAGATCCTCGTCGCACGGCTGGCGGGCAGTCTCGGCGCTTCGCCCGCGCTCCTCGNCGTGGCGCTTGCCAGTTCCGCGCTGACCGCAGGCATTGCCGCGTGGTTCGGCGCGCAACTGGCGCAGACGATGTCGGTGAACGCCGCGACCATGTTCGTGGCCATCGCGCTGTTGCTGGCCAGTTTCGAATGCGGCTGGCCCAATCGCGAGAAAACGCCCCGCGAACCGACCCGTTCGCTGGGGGCGATCGCCATCGTCCTGTTCGTCCGGCAATTGACCGATGCCTCGCGGTTCCTGGTCGCGGCCTTTGCGGTGGTTTTCGCATCCTGGCCGCTCGCCGGGATGGGCGGCGCGCTGGGCGGCGGCGCTGCGGTAGCGCTGGGCTGGATGCTGGGGGCGCAGCTGGACGAGCGGCTGCCGCTGCGCGGTATCCGGATCGCGCTGGCCATCATCCTGTTCGTCNTGGCGGCGATCACGGGATTGAGCGCCCGCGGGATAATCGGATGAAGCGATTAGTCTGGCCGGCTATAATCGAGAAACCCTACAGCATCTCGCGTGTTGGTGTAGTGAACATCCCAATCGGGTCGATATCATCTCAGCAAAAGGGGTAAATCTTATGGCCGAAGCAGGCGACAATTCGAAAGCCGGTCTCGTCAGCGCACTCAACGGGGCGCTTGCCGACACCGTGGCACTCTATTTCAAGACCAAGAACTTCCACTGGCATGTGGCGGGCCCGCGGTTCCGCGATCTCCACGTGCTGTTCGACGAGCAGGCCGCGCAGCTGGTCGGCACGGTCGACGATCTGGGCGAGCGCGTGCGCAAGAACGATGAATACACGCTCACGTCGATCGGCAGTGTTGCCAAGGCGACCCGCATCAAGGACCAGGACGACGTGTCGCTGACCGCCGATGCGATGGTTAAGGAACTGCGCGACGACAACAAGACGCTGCACGGGCGTCTGCTCGAAGTGAAGGAAGCCGCCGAAGAAGCGGGCGACAACGCCACCAGCGGTGTCGTCGACGACTGGATCGACGAGTGCGAGGAGCGTGTCTGGTTCCTCAACCAGACGAGCAAGTAACCGCGCCAACGTTGACCCGGTAACGGGCACATGATCGGGCCGCCTTTCCTGTTGGGGAAGGGCGGCCTTGGTGTATCAGGGGGTCATGAACACTCCCACGATCATCGAAGGGCGCAGCGACGCCGCCATCGCCGACTGGATTGCAGCGCGGCTGAGCGAGACGATGGAAGCGCAAGGTGGCCCCGTGACGATCACCGTGCCAGGCGGATCGACCCCGTTCCCGATCATGGCCGCGCTGCTGAAACACGATCTCGACTGGACGCGGCTGGTCGTCTGGCCGGGTGATGACCGCGTGGTTCCCGAAGACCACGCTGCGTCGAACACCGGCAAGCTGCGCGACCTGTTCGAACCGGCAGGTGCCGAAGTGGTCACGCTGACCGAGATGGAAGCCGTGCCGCATTTCGCGCTCGCATGGCTGGGGATGGGCACCGACGGGCACATCGCCTCGCTGTTCCCCAACACCGATCCACAGGTGGACGATCCGCGGCAAGTCGTCCGGCTGACCCCCGATCCGCTGCCGCCCGAAGCACCGTTCGACCGGATCAGCCTGACGCTGCCAGCACTGCTTGCCAGCGATGCGCTGGTGTTCGTCATACGCGGCGACGACAAACGCGAAATTCTTAACCAAGCTATTGCAGGAACACATAATTTTCCGGTTGCGCGGCTGCTGCGCGCGGCTACACAGCCGGTCACATGCTTTACCTGATCCCCAAGCCGTTACACCGGCAGGCGCTGAAAATTGGGCACCGTCTGCGCCACCACTGGCGCCGGGTCAGCGGACGGACGGGAGTGGGGGTGAGCATCGTTGCCCGCGATCTCAACGGGCGGGTGCTGCTGGTGCGCCACAGTTACGGGCCCGAGGGGTGGTACTTCCCCGGCGGCGGCAAGCGGCGCAGCGAGACGCCCGAACAGGCGGCCTTGCGCGAATTGAAAGAGGAAACCGGCTGCACGGTTTCGGGCCTGATGGCGGTCGGGATCATCGATGAGGAACTTGCCGGTGCTCCTAACCGAACGCACCTTTTTGACGGTGTGGTCGATGCCGTGCCGCAGCCCGACGGGCGCGAGATCGTCGAGGCGCGTTTCTTCCCCACGCATTCGCTGCCCGAACCGCTGAGCAAGCGGACCCGGGCGCGCTTCGCGCTGTGGCAGGCGCGCAGCTGCTAGAGCAGCGATAGCTGCGCGTCGGGACGGGCGGGCTGCGTCTCGCCGCCCCGCTGCTCGAGCTTGGACAAGGTCAGCCCCATCAGCCGGATCGGCATGGGCAGCGGCAGCACCTCTTCCAGCAGCGCGCGCGCAAGCGCTGCGAACTGGGCCTTCTCGGTAATTGCGATATCGACCGTTTTCGCCCGGCTGAAGATCTGGAAATCGGTGTATTTCAGCTTCAGCGTGACCGTCCGTCCGCGGGCCTCCGCGCGTTCGATCGAGGTCCATACGATGTCGATGATGTCCTCCAGCGTTTCGCGCAGTTCGCCGCCCGACGACAGGTCGCGGCTGAAGGTCCGTTCGCCGCCCACCGACTTGCGGATGCGGCTGGAGCGCACCGGGCGCAGGTCGATCCCCCGCGCCGCGCGGAACAGATATTCGGCAAAGCTGCCGAAATGCGCGCGGAGCCAGGCGATATCCCTGGCGGCCAGGTCGCCGCCGGTCTCGATACCCAGCCGGGCCATCTTTTCCGCGCCCTTCGGACCCACGCCGTGGAACCGTCGGATCGGCAGCTCGGCCACGAAGCGCGCGCCTTCGCCGGGCCGGATCACGCACAGCCCGTCGGGCTTGTTCTGATCGCTGGCGATCTTGGCGAGGAATTTGTTGTAGCTCACCCCGGCACTCGCGGTCAGCCGGGTCTTGGCGCGGATTTCCTGCCGGATTAGCTCGGCAATGCGCGTCGCGCTGCCGATGCCGAGCTTGTCCTCGGTCACGTCGAGATAGGCTTCGTCGAGGCTGAGCGGTTCGACCAGGTCGGTGTGGTGGCGGAAGATCGCGCGGATCTGCTGGCTGACTTCGCGATAGACGTCGAAGCGGCTCTTGCAGAAGATCAGGTCCGGGCACAGCCGTTTGGCGGTGACGCTGGGCATCGCGCTGCGCACGCCGAACCGGCGCGCTTCGTAACTGGCCGCCGCGACCACGCCGCGGCCGCTGGAACCGCCCACTGCCACCGGCTTGCCGCGCAATTCGGGATTGTCGCGCTGTTCGACGCTGGCGAAAAACGCATCCATGTCGACATGGATGATCTTGCGCAGGCCGTCGGCCTCGCCCGCTGTGTCATCCGTACCCGCTTCGCCTTCGCTCATGCGCGATTAGATAGCTCTGCGGGTTGCAAAGCGGAACCTTGTCCGCCACCTGACATTTTGTGCAGATGCGAAGCGATCCCCTTGCCGGCGGCGAACGCCCGATAGCCGGGGCGGCCCCGGTAAAACGCATCGGCGAGCGTGAACTTATCGCGATGATGGCCTTACTGATGGCCTGCAATGCCTTCGGCATCGATGCGATCCTCCCCGCGCTAGACGATCTCGCCCTGTCATTGGGCGCCGTGGGCAACGATCGCCAGTTCATCGTCGGGGTCTATTTGCTCGCGGCCGGCATCGGGACGCTGATTCCGGGGGCCTTCGCCGACCGCTTCGGTCGCCGGCCGGTGCTGTTTACCGCGCTGGGCTTCTACATCGTGCTGTCGCTCGGCTGCGCGCTGGTCACCGATTTCACCTCCATGATCGTGCTGCGTGCGCTGCAGGGTTTCTTTGCAGCAGGCATCATCGCGCTGCCGCCGGCCATCATCCGCGACCGGGTGGGCGGCGACAAGATGGCGCGGATGATGAGCCTGATCTTCGTCATCTTCCTGCTGGTTCCCGCCGTCGCGCCGAGCATCGGGCAGGGTGTGCTGCTACTGCTGGGCGACTGGCGCTGGATCTTCGTGGCGATGGCGGTGTTCGGGTCGCTGATGTCGGTCTGGGTCTATGTCCGCCTGCCCGAAACGCTGCATGAAAGCGACCGGCAGCGGATCGATATCGCAGTCATCGCGCGCAACATGCGCAGCGCTGTCACGTTGCGCTCGACCATGGGCTACACCCTGGCAAGTGCACTGGTGTTCGGCGGGTTGTTCGGCTTCATCAATTCCTCGCAGCAGTTGATTGGCGAGGCTTTCGGAGCGGGCGACATGTTCCCGCTGCTGTTCGCGCTGTGCGCGGGGTGCATGGCGCTGGCGAACTGGTCGAACAGCCGCATCGTCGAACGGCTTGGCGCGCGCCGGGTCAGCCATACCGCGCTGTTCGTGTTCATCTTCGTCGCCGGCCTGCAATTGTGGTTCGCCTATCAGCCGAACGAAAGCCTGTGGACCTTCATTCCGCTGATGGCGGCGAACATGAGCCTGCTCGGCTTTATCGGGGCCAATTTCGGTTCGATCGCGATGCAGCCGTTCCCGCACATTGCGGGCGCCGCGTCGAGTGCACAGAGCTTCCTGCGCATGACCACCGGGGCGTTGCTGGGTGCGGGTATCGGCTATGCCTATGACGGCACCGCGCGTCCGCTGGCGCTGGCGCTGCTGGTCACGGCCACCGTCAGCCTGCTGCTGGTGCTCTTTTCCGAACGCGGTGCGCTGTTCGGGCCGCCCGATCCGGATGTCGAGGAAACCTAGGCTTCGCTGGCCAGCCTGCGCCACGCAAGCTCGGCATATTCACACAGCAAGGGACGGGTGTCGCGCGGGTCGATGATGTCCTCGACATTGAAGCGTTCGGCGCTGCGGAAGGGCGAGGTGACCTGGTCGAGCCGCGCGCGAATTGCGGCGAGTTCGGCTTCCGGGTCGGCGGCGGCTTCGAGCTCGGATTTATAGGCCACTTCCAGACCGCCCGCGATGGGCAGGCTGCCCCAGTCACCCGACGGCCAGCAGAACCGGTACTGATAGGTTTCGGCATTCGACATGGCGCTGCCCGCAATCCCGTAGGCGCGGCGCAGGACGACCGAGGCGAGCGGGACGCTGGCCTTGTAGACCGCGTTCATTGCCTGTACCCCGTAGCGGATCGTCCCTGCCATTTCAGCTTCGCGCCCGATCATGAAGCCGGGATTGTCGACCAGATGGACGATCGGCAGGCGGAACTGGTCCGCCAGCTTGACGAAGCGCTCGACCTTCTCGCTCGATTTTGCATCCCATGACCCGCCGAGATAGGACGGGTCGCTGGCGAGCACCGCCACCGGCCAGCCGTCGAGCCGGGCAAGCGCGGTGATGCAGGCGCGGCCCCACATGCGGCCGATTTCGAACACGGTGCCCTGGTCGAACACCATTTCCATGCAGCGGCGCATCGAATAGACCGCCTTGGGATCGCGCGGGACGAGGTCCAGCAGCGCCTCCTCCCGCCGGTGGACCGGATCGGTGCAATTGGACCGGCGGGCAAGCTGGCCGACATGTTCGGGCATGAAGGCGAGGAAATGCCGTGCGCGCGCGAAAGCTTCGGCCTCGCTGGCAACCTCGTCGTCGACCACGCCGTTGCGCGTATGGATGCCGCTGCCGCCGAGGTCTTCCTTGGCCTGCTGGTGGTCGGCTGAACCCTTGTAGCTTTCGCCGAGGCCATCGACCACGGCGGGGCCCGCGGCAAAGATCTGGCTGAGGCCCTTGACCATGACCGAATAATGGCTCGCCACCACGCGCGCCGCACCCAGACCCGCGGTGGGTCCGAGAGCAAGCGCGACCACGGGCACGGTGTCGAGATTGGTTACGACATCGCCCCAGCCGGGAACCGCGGGGATATAGGTCGCGCCGATCTGCTCGAGAGTTTTGACGCTGCCGCCGCCGCCGGTTCCGTCGATCATGCGGATGATCGGCAGCTTGAGCTCGTGCGCCATTTTCTCGGCCTGCACCATCTTGCGGCTGATCCCGGCATCCGCCGCGCCGCCGCGAATGGTGAAATCATCGGCGGTGGCAACCACCGGGCGGCCGTTGATCCGGGCCTTGCCGAACAGGAAGGGGGCAGGAAGGACGGCTTCGAGATTGCCGTCTTCGTCGTAGCTGGCCTTGCCCGCGATCTTGCCGATCTCGCGGAAGGTGCCGTCGTCGCACAGCGCGGCGAGCCGGGCGCGGGAATCCATCTTGCCCCGGCCATGCTGGCGGGCGACCTTGTCGGGTCCGCCCATCTGCCCGGCCAACGCCTCGCGCCGGCGCAGTTCCTCGAGTTCTTTTTCCCATCCCATGCGCGACGCATACCCAAGCCGTCGCCCCAGCGAAAGCTGGGACCGCTATCATTTTCGTGCTTGTGGAGGGCGATCCCAGCTTTCGCTGGGATGACGATTATTCCTCTGCGGGCGCGACAACTGCCAGCACGGCCTCGACCTGCACCTGTCCGCCGGTCGCGGCCGAAAGCTTGGTCACGGTCCCGTCGAACGGGGCGGTCAGCGCGTGTTCCATCTTCATCGCCTCGAGCACCATCAGCCGCTGTCCCGCAGCCACCCGGTCGCCTTCGGCCACATCGACCGCGATGACCTTGCCCGGCATCGGGGCGAGGATAGCACCGCTACCGGCCGCCGCCGCGCCGCTGCCGCGGCTTTCCAGCGCGAACTCGAAACCCTGGCCATCGGCAAAGACCACCGTGCGCGCATCTTCGACGAAACCTGTGGCATGCGCGGCGCCGCGTTCGCCGATGACGTCGACCGTGCGGCTTTCGCCCTTGTGGAACAGGGTCGCGGCGACCCGCGGATCCGCATTGAGCCGGAAACCGATCGAGCGGGGGGCGTTCTCCTCGATCGCGTCGAGGACCGTAAAGTCGGCGGCAGCCTGCCAGATCGCATCATCGGGCGCATCGTCGCCGACCAGCCGGTCGAGCTTGCGTTCGATGAATCCGGTGTCGAGCTGGGCTTCGACGAAATCGTCTTCCAGCAGGGCGTTGGCGAGGAAGGCGGCGTTGGTCTTCACCGGCCAGACCTCGACGCTTTCGGCGATATCGGCCAGGGCCTCGATCGCGTCCGCCCGGGTCTTTTCCCACACGACGAGCTTGGCGACCATGGGATCGTAATGCGGTGAGATCATGTCGCCTTCGGCCACCCCGGTCTCGATGCGCCCTTCGCTACCAAGATCGAAATGGTCGAGCGGGCCGGTCGAGGGCAGGAATCCGCTGCTCGGGTCCTCGGCATAGAGCCGGGCCTCGATCGCATGGCCGGTGATGGCAAGGTCTTCCTGCTGGAGCGGGATCGGTTCGCCGGCAGCCACGCGCAACTGCCATTCGACCAAGTCGACCCCGGTGATTTCCTCGGTCACCGGATGCTCGACCTGAAGGCGGGTGTTCATCTCCATGAAGAAGATGCGATCGGCGCGCAGGCCTTCGCTGGCATCGGCGATGAATTCGATCGTGCCCGCGCCCTCGTAATCGACCGCCTTGGCGGCGCGCACGGCGGCGGCGCAGATTTCCTGACGCGTCGCCTCGTCCATGCCCGGCGCAGGGGCTTCCTCGATCACCTTCTGGTGGCGGCGCTGGAGGCTGCAATCGCGCTCGAACAGGTGGACGACATTGCCGTGGCTGTCGCCGAACACCTGCACCTCGATATGGCGGGGCGAGGTGATCCACTTTTCCAGCAGCACTTCGTCATTGGAGAAGCTGGCCTTCGCCTCGCGGCGGCAACTCTGCAGATCCGCTTCGAAATCTTCGGCCTTGTCGACCTTGCGCATACCCTTGCCGCCGCCGCCCGCGACCGCCTTGATTAGCACGGGGTAGCCGATGGCGTCGGCTTCCTTCTTCAGCCGTTCGGCCGACTGGTCTGCGCCCAGATAGCCGGGCGTAACCGGGACGCCCGCTTCCATCATCAGCGTCTTGGCAGCATCCTTGAGCCCCATCGCCTCGATGCTCGACGGCTTGGGACCCACCCAGATCAGCCCGGCATCAATCACGGCCTGCGCGAAACCGGCATTTTCGGACAGGAAGCCGTAGCCCGGGTGGATGGCTTCCGCCCCAGTCTGCTTGGCCGCAGCGATGATCTTTTCGCCGACAAGATAGCTTTCGGCGGCGGGTGAGGGGCCGATATGCACCGCCTCATCGGCTTGCCGCACGTGCAGTGCGCGGGCGTCGGCGTCCGAATAGACCGCGACCGTGGCAATACCCATTGCGCGCGCGGTGCGGATGATGCGGCAGGCGATTTCGCCGCGATTGGCGATGAGGAGCTTTGCAATCATGCGGCGGGGACTAGCTTCCGCCGGGGGAAAAGGAAACTCCCGTCACTGCCTATTGGCAAGGACGAGCGGTGGCCTCTACCAGCCGGCCAGCGGCTTGAAGTCGTGCCGGCTCCAGGTGATCGGCTCCGCGGGCGGGGGCGGGCGGTTGCGGACCGCTTCGAAGAACGCGGCGACCATGTGCCAGGTCTTTTCGGGGGCCGAAACGCGCGTGCGATTATCCCACGCCAGCTGGCCCCGGTTCAGGACCTTGCGGCCGATCGCGCCGTAGATCCGCGCGGCGGACAGCACTGCCCAGCGCTGGCGGAAGCGCAATTCCCGCGCGCCGAGCTTGGCCGCCGCCTCGTGCTTCTCCATCAGGGCGATCAGGCGCGGCATCAGGCTGGCGAGGCGAAAGCGGTTTTCGGGCAGGGCGTGTTCGCCCTGTTGCCAGCCCATTTCCTCGAGCCATTTTTGCGGCAGGTAACAGCGATCGGCTTCTGCATCTTCGACGATGTCGCGCGCGATATTGGCCATCTGGAAGGCAAGGCCGAGGTCGCAGGCCCGGTCCAGCGTTTCGCCATCGTCGGGATGCACCCCCATGATCCGCGCCATCATGATGCCGACCGCACCCGCGACATGGTAGCAATATCGCAGCATGTCCGCTTCGGTGTTCGGGGTCCAGCGCGTTGCATCGAGCGCGAAGCCGGCGATCACGTCATTGGCTTCGTCCAGCGTCAGGCCGCATTCGTCGGCGACCAGGCCGAACGCGTCGAAAGCGGCATCGGCGGTGGGCTGTTCCTCGAATGCGCGCTTGGTCAGCACGCGCAGGGCCTGCACGCGGTCTTCCGCATCCTTCATGTTGCCCTGGTCGCCCAGTGGCCCGCCCTTGTCCTGATTGTCCGCGATGTCGTCGCACCGGCGGCACCACGCGTACAGCAGCCAGCTGCGTTCGCGGGTTGCCTTGTCGAACAGTTTCGAAGCTGCGGCAAAGCTGTGCGAACCCTGTTCGATCGATTCGAGCGACTTGTCGACCAGGATCGCGCGATCGCGGCCGCCGCCCGCGCGGGTCGGGGTGGGCCGCAGGTACCGCGACTGGACCAGGGTGCGGGGTTTGCTCAGAGGTCGTCGGCCTTCATCTGGAAGATCGGCGTATGCGGTTCATAGGCTGCCATTCTGTCGAGCAATCCGTCCAGAGTGTCGTCGTGCACGAGGATGTTCTGGTGCACCGGGCGGACGAAACCGACTTCCGCCATCTTGCGGTTGAAGGCGATCAGCTCGTCGTAAAAGCCGAAGGCATTGAGCAGGCCGACCGGGTTGTCGTGATAGCCAAGCTGCGCCCAGCTCATCGCCTCCCACAATTCGTCCATCGTCCCGACGCCGCCGGGGATCGTGATGAAGCCGTCCGACAGGTCGGTGAACCGCTGCTTGCGCTCGTGCATGCCGCCCACGGTGTAAAGTTCGGTGCAATCGTGATTGGCGACTTCCGAACTGGCCAGTGTCTCGGGAATGACGCCAATCACTTCGCCGCCGGCCTCCAGCGCACCGCGCGCGGTGGCGCCCATCAGGCCGAGGCGGCCACCGCCATATACCACGCCGATACCGCGTTCGGCGAGGCGCTTGCCCACATCGTAGGCGAGCTGGATATAGCGCGGATCGTCGGGCGAGGCGGAGCCGCAATAGATGGCGAGACGGTTCATCCCGCGCGTCATACTGCCAAATCTTCCAGCATCAATCCGGCAGTTGCCTTGGCGCTGCCGACCACCCCCGGAATTCCCGCCCCGGGATGCGTGCCCGCACCGACAAGGTAGAAATTGTCGAGCACATCGTCGCGATTGTGCCCGCGGAACCACGCGCTTTGCGTCAGCACCGGCTCGAGGCTGAAGGCGCTGCCCATATGGGCGTTAAGGTCGGCGGCGAAATCGCGCGGGGCGTAATGGAACTTGGTCACGATGCGCGAATGGATGTCGGGGATCAGGCGCCGGCCGAGTTCGTCGAGAATGCGCTTCTCGAGTACCGGTCCCATTTCCTCCCAGTCGACGGCCAGCTTGCCCATATGGGCCACCGGCACCAGCGCATAGAAAGTGCTCATCCCCTCGGGCGCCATGCTGTCGTCACTGACGCTGGGGTGGTGCAGATAGATCGAGAAATCCTCGGGCAGGACGCCGTGATCGTAAATGTCCTCGAGCAGGCCTTTGTAGCGCGGACCGAACAGGATCATGTGATGCGGAATACCCGGCCAGCTTCCCTCGATGCCGAAGTGGACGACGAACAGGCTGGGGCTGAAGCTCTTGCGCGACAGGCTCTTGGCGTAATCCTTGCCGCGCTTCGATCCGGCCAGCAGGTCCTTGTAGCTGTGCATGATGTCGGCATTGCTCGCGATCGCGTCGAACCGCTGGCGCCAGCCGGACTGCGTCTCGATCTCGGTCACCTGCTTGCCCAGCGTGTGCACCTGCGCCACCGGATCGCCCAGCCGCACGGTGCCGCCGATGCGCTCGAAATGCGCGACCATGCCGGCGATCAGGCGATTGGTGCCGCCCTTGGCCCACCATACGCCGCCGTCCTTTTCGAGCTTGTGGATCAGCGCATAGATGCTGCTGGTCTTCATCGGATTGCCGCCGACCAGCAGCGTATGGAAGCTCAGCGCCTCGCGCAGCTTTTCGTTTTCGACATAGCTCGACACCATCGAATAGACGCTGCGCCATGCCTGCTGCTTGGCCAGTGCGGGAGCGGCCTTGAGCATGGATTTGAAATCGAGGAACGGCACATGGCCAAGCTTGACGTAGCCTTCCTCGTAGACCGCTTCGGAATATTCGAGGAACCGCTGGTAGCCGGCAACATCGGCGGGATTGAGCTGGGCTATCTCGCGGAACAGCTGTTCCTCGTCGTTCGAATAATCGAACTGCGTGCCGTCGGGCCAGGCGAGCCGGTAGAAGGGCATGACCGGCATCAGCTCGACATCCCGAGCGATGTCGTGGCCGGTCAGCGCCCACAATTCCTTGAGGCAATCGGGATCGGTGATGACGGTCGGGCCCGCATCGAAGGTGAAACCGTCGCGCTCCCAGTAATAGGCCCGCCCTCCGGGCTTGTCGCGCGCTTCGACGACGGTCGTGGTGATGCCTGCCGATTGCAGGCGAATGGCGAGCGCAAGGCCGCCGAAGCCTGCACCGACGACGCAGGCCGTGCGGCCGGTGGGGGCGGGGACGAACGGCTCGGTGCTGTCGCTCGGGGTAACGGGAATGGCAGTTTCGGTGTTCATTGCGACCTCTCATGGACCAGCGGGCTGCCCTTGCCAAGCAAGGCGCGAATGGCGGCAAGGACAGATACGGGCGGCTTGCCCGAGAGGATGCGCAGCTTGTCGGCCGTGCTCGAATTTCCAGCGTAGAATCGTTCGATCAGGGGTTCGCGCAGGCGATAGAACCGCTCGAACACCCGGTAGCGTTCCTCCGGCTCGGCAGCGTCGAACAGCATCCTGCCGAGGCTGCGATAGAACCGCGTCGCCTGCCAGTGCCGCTGCGCCCGGTCTTCGAACAGCGCGGCAAGCTGGTCGCCCGGCAGCCGCGCGTGGCGGGCCAGGGCGAGGGCATTGGCCACGGCGAAGGGCAGGGTGTAGCTGGTCAGCGGGTGAACGAAGCCGCCGCGCGCGCCCGACCGAACCACGCCCGCACCTCCGAGCGCCGCCCGGTAGGCTGCGAAATCGCCTCCGGTAATAACCGGCAACACGCCGGTTTCGCCGCCGAGCCGATCGCCGTGCCAGCCCATCGCCGTACAATAGCGGTCGATGCGCGCCTCCAGCGCCGCGCGATCGAGCGCAGGTTCGTCGGCGTAATAGGTGTCCTCGACGAACAGCTCGTTCGGGCCAAGCGGCAGGGTGTAGACGAAGCGGTAGGCCCCGTGCTGGGCCACGCGCGTGTCCATGACGATGGGATCGGCGACGCCATGCGCGGTCCGTGTCCGCAAATGCCGTCCCACGAAGACCTGCCACCCGCCGCGCAGCTGGGCAGAGGGGGTGAAATCGCGGCAATCGATCACGCAGCGCGCGGCGATGTGCTCACCGCTGGCGAGCGTGACGCCGCCGGCGGCCAGTTTTGCCGCGCGTGCCTGCGTGCGGATGGCGGCTGCGGGCAGTTCGCTGCGCAGCGCGGCATCGAAATCCCGGCTGGCGAGCGAACGATAGGGCGAAGACAAGTGGCGCGTATGGCCCGGAAAGGCGACATCGTAGCCGCCGGACCACTCGGTCGTGGCAAAGCCAGCCATGAGCTGCGTCCCGGGAGCGTCGAGATCGCTGGCGAACCAGCTCCAGCGGTGGTTGCCGCCCAGGCTCTCGCCCGCTTCGAAGATCGCTATGTTCAGCTCGGGATGGGCGCGGCGCACTGCCAGCGCGGCCAATCCGCCCGCCAGGCCGCCGCCGACCACGGCCATATCGATCATGCGCCCGTCCATCGCCCGTGGGCTTAGAAGCGAAGCGGCCCAGCGGCAATCGCTTTGGGATTCCTGCCGGGCAGGGTTACGGGAACGTCACACTCCCGTGCGAGTTGAACGGCAAAGACATATATCGAGGGAATCCGCATGAAGTTACTGCTCGCCGCAACCGGATCGCTGGCGCTCGCCTGCGCCGCACCCGCAATGGCCCAGAATGTCGAGGCATTGCCCGACGGACCTGACGGCGGAGCGACCGTATTCGATGGCAACTGGTTCTCGATCGGTGCGGGCGCGGTCTATTCCGCCAGCTACGATGGGTCGGACGACTATGTCGTATCGCCGATCCCTATCGTACAGGGCAAGATCGGCGGTGTGCGCATCAGCCCCCGGGCGGGTGGTGCCGCGCTCGATTTCGTCAATGACGACAGCGATGGCGCCAAGATTTCGGCCGGCGTTGCTGCGCGGCTCAACCGCAACCGCGCCTCGCAGATCGAGGATCCCGTGGTGCTGTCCTATGGCGAACTCGACACCGCCTTCGAAGTCGGTCCCTCGGTGGGGATCAGCCTTCCCGGCCTGCTCAATCCCTATGACAGCCTGAGCTTCAACATCGAGACGCTGTTCGATGTCGCCGGCGCGCATGACGGTACGCTGGTCAGCCCGGGCGTGACCTATTTCACACCCGTCAGCCGCGGCGCGGCGATCTCGCTGTCGGTCAGTGGTTCGTATGTCGACGACGATTATGCCGATTATTACTATTCGGTGCCGGCCGGCGGCGCACTGCCAGCCTACCAGGCGGATGGCGGCTGGGACCGGGTGGGTGTCAACCTGCTCACCGGGGTCGATCTCGACGGCAATCTTGCCAACGGCGGGCTCGCGCTCATCGCCATGGGCGGATATTCGCGGATGCTAGGCGATGGCAAGCGTACGCCGTTCACCTCCATTCGCGGTGATGCAGACCAGTGGATGGGCGCACTCGGGATCGGCTATACCTTCTAGCGCCGCTTTTGCTTGATACGCCGGCCGCTGGCGGGCATCCCCTTGGGCAACCAAGGGGATAGAGAATGAAGATTGCCGCATTCATCGCGCTGGCGGGGGCGATGTGCGCCGCGCCGGCGCTGGCCGATACCACTGTCATCCACGCGGGCGCGCTTGTCGTCGATGCCGAAAGCCAGCCGCGTGGGCCATCCACGATAACGGTCACCGACGGGAAGATCGTCAGCGTTGCCGACGGCTTCACTGCAGCCCCTGCACAGGCGGTCACGGTCGATCTGAAAGACAAGACCGTGGTACCCGGAATGGTCGACCTGCATGTCCACCTGACCGGCGATCCGGGCGGCGATTTCTGGAAGGGCGCAGTCGAGCCCGATGAATGGGATGTCGTCGTCGGCGCCAAGAATGCCCGCCTGACGGCGCTTGCCGGGTTCACGACCGTGCGCGAAGCGGGCAGTGGCCCCGCCAGCGCCTTCTCGCTGCGCCGCGGAACCGCGGAAGGTTTCATCGACGGCCCGCGCATCGTGGCAGCCGGCCCCTCGCTCGCAATCGTGGGTGGGCACGGCGATGTCAGCGGGTTCCGCCCCGAAGTCAACGAGCTGCTCGACAGCGGGTTCACCTGCACCGGGGCGGTCGAATGCGCCGAAAAAGTCCGGCTCGCGAGCCAGAACGGCGCCGATATCATCAAGATTACCGCCACGGGCGGCGTGCTCAGCCAGCAAGGGCGCGGGCTCGAAGCGCATTTCACCAGCGCCGAGATGAAGAGCATTGCCGATACTGCGCATTCGCTCGGTCTGAAGGTCATGGCGCATGCGCATGGCGCGCGCGGGATCGAGGCCGCGGCGCGTGCCGGCATCGATTCGATCGAGCACGGGACCTATCTGGACGAGGCGGCCGCCCGTGCGATGAAGGACAACGGTACCGTGCTGGTGCCCACGCTGATGGCGTTCAAGGGCGTTACCGAACGGCTTGGACAGGGCGTCTACACACCGGTCGTCGAGGACAAGATCCGCGATGTGGCCGAAACCGCGCGCGTTTTCATGGGCAAGGCGCTGCGCTGGGGCGTGCCAATCGCTTTCGGGACCGATGCCGGCGTCTTCGGTCACGGCCGGAATGCGGGCGAATTCGCGCTGATGGTCGAACAGGGCATGAGCCACCGGGATGCTTTCGCGGCGGCGACCACCCACGCCGCACGCGTGCTGGGACTGGAAAACGAGATCGGCCGGATCGCGCCCGGCTATTCGGCGGATCTGATTGCGGTCGAAGCCAACCCGCTCGACGATACGTCGACGCTGGAGAATGTCGATTGGGTGATGGTGCGCGGCCGCGTGATCGATTGATCGCAGCATTGCCTGCGCCATGCGGGACAGGGCACTGCATGGCGCCGGTCGAGCGACATATGCCTTCGATCGTATGGCGTGCTTGTGCGCTCGGGCAAATGCCTGTCCTATCGCTGCATTACAATTACCAGGGGAACCTCCATGAAACTCGTCCGTCACGCCCTCGCTTCGGGTGCCGCCCTTTCGCTTGTTCTGGCAGCGAACCCGGCCATCGCCCGCGATCACCATGCAGCAACCGATGCTGCGAGCGAAATCAGCGAACACGACAAGCTCTTCGCGCTGTTCGCGGATGCCGATGAACGCAGCCTCAAGCTCAATCCGGTCGGCGCGCTGTTTCGCGGCGACATGCGCTACGCGGACCGCCTGGGCGATTACCTGACCGACGAGCATCTTGCCGCAAGCAAGGCGGACAATGCCGTAAACCTCGCGAAGCTGGCCGAAATCGACCGCAGCAAGCTGTCGCCCACCGACCAGCTTGCCTACGATGTCTTTGCCTATAACCAGCAGCGTGAGCAGGAGGGCTATGCCCCCGCGATCCTCGCGGCGAGCGAAGTGCGTCCGGTGAACCATTTCTCAGGCTTCCACACGTTCTATCCCAACTTCGCCAGCGGGCAGAGCGCCGCCCCCTTCAAGACGGTCGAGGACTACGAGAACAACCTCAAGCGGCACGAGGATTACATCGCCATCACCGACCGCGCGATCGGCAAGTTCCGCGAAGGCATGGAAACCGGCGTGTACGAAACCAAGCTGACGATCGGCAACGTCGTCAGCCAGCTCGACACGCAGTTGGCGATGCCGGTCGAGGAATCGCCCTTCTTCATGCCGGTGAAGAACTTCCCCGAGGAATTTTCCGCCGAAGAGAAGGCGCGGCTGACGGTTGAATACACCGCGGCCACCGAGGAAATCTACGCGGCTCACGAGCGGATGCGAGATTTCCTGCGCGACGAATACATGGCCGTGGCACGCGACAGCGTGGGACTGTCCCAGATGAAGGGCGGCGCGGAGTTGTACAGGCATATGGTGGAAGGCACGACGACGCTTCCGCTCGAGCCCGATTACCTGCACGAACTAGGCCTGTCCGAAGTGGCGCGGATCAAGAATGGCCTCGAGCAGATCAAGCAGGAAGTCGGCTTCGAGGGGACGCTCAACGAGTTCTTCGACTACGTGCGCACCGACGAGCAGTTCAAGCCGGAGAGCCGCGAGGCGTTGACGCAGAGCTATTACGATATCGGCGAACAGGTCGATGAGAAGATCGGCGAATATTTCTCGCTGGTCCCGAAGACCCCGCTCGAGATCAAGCCCTACGAGGAGTATCGCGAGAAGTTCGAAGCGGGTGGTTCGTACAATTCGGGCGCGCCGGACGGTTCGCGGCCGGGGACATTCTATTTCAACGCCTATGACCTGCCCAGCCGGCTGACGACGGGCAATGTGACGCTCTACCTGCACGAAGGCGCACCGGGGCATCATTTCCAGATCAGCCTCGCGCAGGAAAACACCGATCTTCCGGCATTCATGCGCTTCGGCGGCAACACGGCCTATGTCGAAGGCTGGGCGCTCTATTCGGAGACGCTGGGCTATGAGATGGGCTTCTTCGACGATCCCTGGAACCGTTACGGTACGCTGCAGGACGAGCAATTGCGCGCGATGCGGCTGGTGGTCGATACCGGGCTGCATGCCAAGGGGTGGACGCGCGAGCAGGCGATCGACTTCATGCTCGAGAATTCGGGCATGACGCGCACCGAAGTGGTCGCCGAGGTCGAGCGCTATATCGCCATTCCCTCGCAGGCGCTGGCGTACAAGGTCGGGGCCATCAAGATCCAGGAACTGCGCAAGCGCGCCGAAGATCAGCTGGGCGAGGATTTCGACATCCGCGAATTCCACGCCGAGGTGCTCGACACGGGCAGCCTGCCTATGCCGGTGCTGGAGAACAAGATCGACCGCTGGATCGCTTCCAAGGCAAGCTGACCGATCGGCGCGGGCGGGGATTTGCCCCCCGCTCGCGCTGGTTAGCGCAGCCGCGGCACGCTAATCCCGTTCGTGCATGACACGAGCGAGAGGGGAATAGGGCGATGGACTGGTTGCGCCGGGCCGACTGGCTCACCCATGAGCGCGTGCGCGGTTACGCCTTGCTGCTGGCGCTGGCGAGCCTGGGGCTTGTCGCCATATCCTTCTGGCGCGCTATGCCGCCGGGGACGACTGACTTCCTGGCTTTCTGGGGCGCGGGGCAGGTCACCGCCGCGGGCGAACCTGCAGCCGCCTACGATCTGGCGGCGCAGCAGCAGGCCCAGACCTCGACGGGAAGCCCGGGATGGTTCGCTTTCGTCAATCCGCCACCGTTCCTGTTCGCGCTCGTGCCACTCGGGCTATTGCCGCTGCCGATTGCATGGATTGTCTGGGTGGCTTCGACATGGGGTGCGTGGGCTTGGGTCAGCGTCCGGGCGTTCCCGCGGTTGTGGCCACTGGTGCTGGCCTATCCGGGAGCGCTGATCGCGGCGGGACATGCACAGACCGGTTTGCTCACTGGCGCGCTCCTGGTTCTGGCGGCGCATGAATTGCCGCGGCGGCAGGTAGTGGCCGGTGCGGCGGTAGGTGCTCTCGTTATCAAGCCGCATCTGGCTCTCCTCGCCCCGTTCTGGCTCAGTGCAGGCGGCAAATGGCGGGCATTCGTTGCGGCCGGGCTGGTGGTCGCGGCGCTGCTGGGGGCGGCATGGCTGATCTTCGGCAGCGATACTATGCTGGCCTATACCGGAAGCTGGAGCGCCAGCCGCCAGCTTATCGAGAGGCCTGATCCGGACTTCATGTTGCGGATGAGCACGATCTTTTCCCAGTTGCGGCCACACCTCGGCGATTTTGTCGCGCTTGCAGGGGCTGCATGTTCTGCCGTGTTGGCCCTTGCAGTCGCCCTGTTCGCACCGCAGCGTTTCGGCGACGATGCCTCAGGAGCTTCTGCTGCAGTCCTGGCGGCTACTGCGCTCGCATCGCCCTATCTGTTCAGTTACGATCTGCCGTTCCTCGTGTTTCCGACGCTCTGGCTGGTCATTCAGGGGCTCGAGCGCGGGTTTCGTCCTTACGAGAAGCTCGGCCTCACGCTGCTCTATTTCGCTCCCTATGCCACACGCGCGGCGGCGTTCCCCCTCGGCGTCAATTTGATGCCGCTTGCCGCACTCGCGCTGCTTGGGCTTGTCTGGACGCGCACCCCTGCGGGAACCCGAAAGCACCGCTGAGGGTTTATCGGCAAGCAATAGCATTCATGGAGGTACCCCATGTCGAGCATGTCTTTCCGCAGCAGCCGCCCAGATCGTTGGGCACAGCCCCGGCCCTACAGCGACAGTTCGCTGCGCTATCGTATGCATGGCAAGATCCAGCCGATGGAGGAGCCAGGGTTCCTCGCGCGCCTGTTCGGACGCCGCTGATCTCCCGCTGAAAGGAAAGGGGCCGGAAAGCGTTCGCTCTCCGGCCCCTTTGCCATTCAGTCGCAGAAGTCTCAGTATTCTTCCGGCTCTTCCGGCGTTGCCTCGCGGTATTCTTTGCCGGCCGTGCGATCGCCTCGGGCCAGCTTGAACACCACGCCGCTGAGCAGCGCGAGCGCCAGGAGGTTGGGCAGAACCATGGTGGCATTGGAGATATCGCCAAGCCGCCAGACCAGCTCGCTCGGCTGTGCCGCGCCGATGAAGATCACCACGCACCACAGCACGCGCCACACCATGTGCAGCCGCCGCTCGCCCTCGCGCGTCGAGCCTTTCATCCGGTCGTAGAGGAAGGTGATCGCGCGCTCGCCATAATAGCTCCAGGTTAGCAGCGTGGTGAAGACGAACAGCAACAGCGCGATGCTGGCGATCAGCGTTCCGATCGGGATCGCGGCGATCTCGACCGGGAAGGCAGCTGCGAAGGCGCCGCTGGTCATCTCGAAACCGACGCGGTCCGATTGCCAGGCATGCGCCACCGCTTCGCCGCCCGCGGTGAAATCACCGCGCACGGTCAGGATGACCAGTGCGGTCATGGTGCAGATGACTACCGTATCGATGAACGTGCCCAGCATCGCCATGCGGCCCTGCTGTTCGGGATCGTCGGTTTGCGCCACGGCATGGGCGATCGGGGTCGAACCCTGGCCCGCCTCGTTCGAGAACAGGCCGCGCGCCACGCCGGCGCGGATCGCCATGATGATCGCCGCGCCGGTGAAGCCGCCCACCGCGCTTTGCGGGTTGAAGGCACCGTCGAAAATCAGCGCGAAGGTTTCACCCAGATCGGCGAAATTGAGCGCCAGCGCGATTACGGCCATCACCAGGTAAGCGGCTGCCATGAACGGCACCACGCTTTCGGCAACGCGACCGATCGACTTGATCCCGCCGATGATGACCACGAATACCAGCACGGCCACGATCAGCCCGCCGAGCCATTCCTCGATCCCGAACAGCTCGTTCAGGCCATCGGCCACGGCGTTCGCCTGGATCGAGTTGCCCGTTACCAGCGCGCTGAACAGCGTGCCCAGGCAGAAGACGACCGCCAGCCAGGTCCATTTCGGCCCCAGGCCCATCATGATGTAGGTCATCGGCCCGCCGCGCTTGACCCCGTCGCTGGTGGTTTCGCGGTAGCGAATCGCGAGCGACCCTTCGGCAAAGGCCAGTGCCATGCCGAACAGCGCGGTGACCCACATCCAGAAAATCGCCCCGGGACCGCCCAGCGCGATCGCGGTGGCGACCCCGGCCAGGTTGCCCGTACCGACCTGGCCCGAAAGCGCGGTCGACAGCGCGGCGAAGGGGCTGATTTCGCCCGCCCCTTCGCCCTTGCGTCCGGCAAACAGGCCCTTGGCCGCGGCCCCCAGTTTGGTGATCGGGTAGAACCGCAGGCCGGCCATGAACCACAGGCCGACACCCAGGAGGATGATGGCCAGCGGGGGGAAGGGAATGACCGCTTCGCCGTTCCACAGGCCGGCCCAGATGAAATCGGAAATGTTGGTAACCGGCTGTACCAGCCGATCGCCCAGACTTGGTGTCTGGCCTAGTGCCATCGCGAGTATTCCCCTCATGCGTCCCGGAAAACTGAAAGCGTGCACGCTAGGGCCGCCGGCGCGACTTGCAAAGGGTGAAAGAGACGCACGTCCACCGCTTGCCTTTTGACCGATGCGGCGGTAGATGCAGCGCCGTCTTCCGACATTGGGATCGCAGAAAAGCCCCTCCCGGACTTGAACCGAGGCGGCGAAAGACCCTACCTGAAAGGGATGTGGCGGAAGGCGGCACGATTTTTACGCGAGAGACGTGGAACATGGCAGACCAGAAGAAAACCAGCCCGGCGGAATTCCTCCGGCAGGTGCAGACCGAAGGGCGCAAGGTCGTATGGCCGACGCGCGAGGAAACGGTGCGCACCGCTATCTTCGTGTTCATCCTCACGGTGATCCTCTCGCTTTTCTTCCTCGGCATCGATTCGCTGTTCAGCGCCGTGGTGCGCTGGCTGCTGACGCTGGCCTGATTTTCCTGGCCTGAGCCGCATTTCGACAGGGTAACGAGTACACATGGCACGCTGGTACATCATCCACGCCTATTCGGGTTTCGAGAACAAGGTCCGCGATGCAATCATCGCCGAGGCCGAGCGTCTGGGCCTGTCCGAAGGCGTCGAGGAGGTCGAGGTTCCGACCGAGACGATCACCGAGGTCAAGCGCGGCAAGAAGGTCCAGGTCGAACGCAAGTTCATGCCGGGCTACGTGCTGGCGAAGCTGAACATGACCGACGATGTCTACCACCTCGTCAAGAACACCCCCAAGGTTACCGGCTTCCTCGGCAACAACAACAAGCCGCAGCCGATTTCCGAAAAGGAAGCGGCCCGGTATTTCGGCGGCGTGGAAGAAGCGCGTTCGGCGCCCAAGACCGAAATCAGTGTCGATTACGAGATCGGCGACCAGGTCAAGGTGCTCGACGGTCCCTTCGCCAGCTTCAACGGGCTGGTCGAGGAACTCGATTTCGACAAGCAGAAGGTCAAGGTCTCGGTCTCGATCTTCGGCCGCGCAACGCCGGTCGAACTCGATTTCGAGCAGGTCGAACTGGCCAAGTAAGCCGGAGCCTCGTGCCGGCTTTTTGAAAAGGCCCCGCCCGGACGATCCGGGCGGGGCCTTTCCGCTTTAGAAGGTCTTGCCGAGCGAGACCGAGAGACGCCAGTCCTCGGGCAGCTGGATGCCGTTCAGATTCTGATACACGGGGATGCCGGCCTCGATCCCCAATTGCGGGCGATCGGGCCCGGCAAGCGGCAGCGCCACGTTGGCGCCGAGCCCGGCAAGCACCTTGTCACCGCCATAGTTGGCCTGGATGTCGGCCGGCGTGTGATGCTTGTGCGGACCGTCGTAATGGCCTTCGATCCGGCCTTCGTGTTCCCACGTGAGACGACTGGTTAGGCTGAAACCGTCATCCACGAGATAGCTGAGCCAGGCGGTCGCCTGCGCCTTGTCGCCAAAGGCGAAGCCGCTCTTGTTGGCGTCTTCCGTCCGCCAGCGGTAGCTCGCCTGCGCGCCCCAGCCGATCATGCCCGCCTGGCCTGACACTGTCACCGAGGGTTCGATGTCCCACGTCCCGCTGCCCGACTGCATCATGTAGTGGACGAAGGTGCCGTCGCTGTTCTTGCGGTCGACCTTGCCGGTCGGTGACCACAGGCCGAGCGTGGCATGCGCCTTGAACCGCGGCTGGTGCGCGAGCCGGTAGCTGGCCGATACCAGCGTATCGCCAATCCCCTGGGTCGCATGGGTCATGGTTTGGCCGAAAGCCATCCCGCTATGGCCGCGATCCATATCGCCCATGGGCATGCCGCCCATCGCCATATCGCCCATGCCGGTATTGCCGGGGTCGATCCCGACCATGGTCATCGTGTGCCGCATCCAGTGGGGCATGACCATCAGCGTCAGCTTGTCGTTGGGAGCATACATCACATCGAGCATGACCATGTCCATGACCATGTCGGACCCGCGTACGGAGTAGCCGGCAGCGAACACCTCCGCGTCGCTCAGCGTTCTGGTGCCTGCGCGATTGGCGCCTGAATAGCTGCTGCGGGTGTAACGCAGGCCGATCATGAACTCGCCGCCGTCATGCGTGTGTTCGTTCATCAGCCCCGCCGCGGGATGCAGCGTCACGGGCGTAACGACAATAACGTCGCCAGCGGGATCGGAACTTGCGGGATTGTCCTGCGCCTGGGCCGGGTAGGCGGCGAGCAGCGGAAGCGACGCCAGAGCGGCGCGCACGAAACCGTGTTTCATTGTGTATTCCTGTCATGAATTGGGAAAAGCCGTGGTTGCGGCGCCTCCCGGAATGACGGGAAACGCCGGTCAGGGGGCGACAGGTGGAGCGCGACCGGGCGGGAGGAGGTAGGCCGTGCGTGCGAGCTGCAGCGCGGCCAGAACCGCCACGCCGCGCTGCTCTGCGAGGATCGCCGCGGTGACCACCAGCGGGCTGCCGCCGAGCGGGGCGTCACTGGCGAAACCGGCAAACAGGCAGGGCGCGCTGTGCTGGGCAGCGCTGTCGTCGGGCACCCGCTCGCGACCGAGTGGGATGGTCACGGTCATCGCCGAATTGCACATCTTGGCCACGATCGCGTCGCTGCGATCGACATCGGGCATCCAGCCCGCAGGGACCAGTGCACGCAGCAACAGCGTTGCCGCAAGCAGCAGCCAGATCGCATGGGTGGGGCGCGTGCGGTCCATCGTCCGGCGCGTCTAGAAAACGACCCCGTAAGGCGCAAGCGCAGACTGGCCGCGCCACTGGCGCGGGTCAGCTACAGGCCCGCTCGTCACTCGTGCGGATACGCGATGCCCGGGTGGAAGTTCGCATGGTAATCGCTGCGTGATGGCATTTGCGCAGCTGGAAGCGGACCTTGCGATCCGCGAAATCCAGCGACACGCGGCGAAAGTTTTCCATCAGGTCGGTGCCCAGCAGCAAAGACGGCTTTTCATCGAGCCCGAAGACTGCAAAGGGCGGAATGTCGGCAAAGGCCATGGGTACGTTCTGCAGCGTGATGGAACCGAGGCGGAGGTTCTTGACCACCGTGAACTCGAGCTCCAGCGCCGCCCCGGTGACCCCGTAGACGGTCACCGTGTCGAAACCGCGCGAACGCTTGCGAACCAGGCGGTTACGCAGCGCGAGGTTGCCGATGGTGATCTCGGAGCCTGTGTCGACCACGGCTTCGACCCGTTCGCGGCCGGCAGCGACTTCGGTCAGGATCAACTGTCCGCGCTGCAGGCGCCCGGTCACAACGATCACCCCATCGGTCATCGCTTCGTCCTTCTCCCGCGCATCGTCCACGGTGATGATGCGCTCGTCGAAATCCATCATCAATCGCTGGTTGACCAGCGCGTCGAGCCCGATCATCCCGTCGCCGCCCATGTCGCGTTCGTCGAGCACGGGGGTCTCGAGACCCATGGTCACGGTGTTGCCGAGACGCAGTTCGTCCACCCATACGCGGTCCACGATCTTGCTCTCGGTAATGCCGTGGAGCAGGGCGGGTTCTGTTTCGGGCAGCGCCAGCTTTCCCGCCAGCGCCGAGCCGACCGCCGAAGTGTCGGCGCCGCTGTCGACCACGAAATCATACGGGCCGGCGCCGTTGACCAATACTCCCACGGTCATCCGGCTGCGCAGCTTGTGCGCCGCGATTTCCTCGCCGCCGATTGCCAGCGACTGGTCGATTTCGGCGGCTGGCAATTCGGGCATGCGGACAGTGTCGACGGGGGCTTCGGGCTGCTGCGCCGATGCGGGTGCGCCCGCGCATAGCAGCACGGCCGCGACAAGCGGGTGGCGGAATGGCAGGGGCAGGGGATTGGGCATCGTCCGCAGCCTATGCCCTTCAATTGTGGCGCGCGAGCGGCCTTCGATGAAGGTATCATCCTACGCGATCGGGGCAGGGCGAATCGCTTGCAATCCGGTGCCAAACCGCTATGTGCGCGCCTTCCCAAGACATCCTCGGGAACCCGTGCGGGAGGTCGCTTATGCGGACCGCTTGACCGCTTACCATGAGCCCCGGTTCGAAAGTACCGCGGCAACAGTGAGAAAGGAGGCCATTCATGGCCAAGAAGATCGACGGCTATATCAAGCTGCAGGTGCCTGCGGGCACCGCCAATCCCTCGCCCCCCATCGGCCCTGCGCTGGGTCAGCGCGGCGTGAACATCATGGAATTCTGCAAGGCCTTCAATGCCGCCACCGGCGACATGGAAAAGGGCATGCCGATTCCGACGACGATCACGGTCTATGCGGACCGTTCGTTCACTTTCGTGACCAAGACCCCGCCGGCCAGCTTCCTGATCAAGAAGGCCGCCAAGCTCAAGTCGGGCTCGAAGGAGCCGGGCAAGGTTTCGGCCGGATCCATCAAGCGTTCGGCACTTGCCGAAATCGCTGAACAGAAGATGGCCGATTTGAACGCAAACGACATCGAACAGGCCACCAAGATCATCGAAGGCAGTGCGCGTTCGATGGGCCTCGACGTGGTGGAGGGCTAAGATCATGGCTAAGCAGACCAAGAAGCAGCAGCTCGTCGCCAAGCTCGACAGCGAAAAGACCTACAGCGTCGACGAAGCTCTCGCCACGCTGCGCGAACACAAGGCGAAGTTCGACGAAACCGTCGAAGTCGCGATGAACCTCGGCGTCGATCCGCGCCACGCAGACCAGATGGTCCGCGGCATGGTGTCGCTCCCCAGCGGAACCGGCAAGGAAGTCAAGGTCGCCGTCTTCGCCAAGGGCGACAACGCCGAGAAGGCCAAGGCCGCTGGTGCGGACGTGGTCGGTGCCGAAGATCTCATGGAAGACATGCAGAACGGCAATCTCGACTATGACCGCGTCATCGCCACGCCCGACATGATGGGTGTCGTCGGCCGTCTCGGCAAGGTGCTGGGCCCCAAGGGCCTGATGCCGAACCCGAAGCTCGGCACCGTGACGCCGAACGTGGAACAGGCCGTGAAGGACGCCAAGGGCGGCCAGGTCGAATTCCGCGTCGAGAAGCAGGGCATCATCCACAGCGGCATCGGCAAGCTGTCGTTCGACGACGCCGACCTGAAGAAGAACTTCGCGGCGCTGACCGATGCGATCGTCAAGGCGAAGCCTTCGGGTGCCAAGGGCAAGTATGTCCAGAAGATCACGCTGACTTCGTCGATGGGGCCGGGCCTCAAGGTCGACCTCGCGGAGGTGGAAGGAGCCTAAGCTTCTTTCGCATTGCGACAACGAAACAGCAGGGGCCGGCGGATGCAGATCCGCCGGCCCTTTTCGTTTGGCTGGGCCATGTCTGGCTGGAAGCGCAAGGAAGGACCGGAAAGATAACCGCCGGCACGCGTTCCATTCACGAGACCCCCAGTCAGGAGACTTTCGTGGATACCATTCTATTTTTCGCCCGCAGCGTCGGGCCTTTCGTACTTCTCGCGCTGCTGGTCGGCGCCTGGCTCTATACGCGCCGGTCGAGCAAGAGAACCGATCAGCGGGCCGAACGCGGCGCGCGCGAATTGCGCGAAGAGCTGTCGGAACGGCGGGAGAAGGACGTCGATCTCTAGCGTAGGCGCTTGCGCAGGGTCGCGGCGAACCCGGACCGCTCGGCCAGTTGCTTGGCACCTGCCACACCCGCTTCGAACAGCCCATGCGCGTTCAGGAGCGCCCGGTTCGCCCAGCTCGGCCGCAGCATCAAGAAGCTGGCACAGGGCACGCTGCCGGTGCGGAACAGTTTCTTGTGCGCGCCATCGCCTTCGGTGAAATCGAAGAACTGGAACCGGTCCTCGGCGAACAACCGTTCGAGCGCAGCCATCTGGAGCACCGTTCCGGGTGACAGCTCGGCATAATCCGGTTCGTATCCAAGATGCGCGTAAACCAGCGTGTGACCGGCGACGGGCAGGTAGAGATACGCGATCGGCCGCTGGTCGAGGAACAGGATATAGGCCCGCACCCGGTCATCCGCGGCAAGCTCGCGCATCCCGGCCCTGGCGTCTTTGTCATCGGGCAGGCCCGCGTCGAGCAATCGGGCCTGGTAGGTGCGCCGTGACAGCGGGATCGCCAGCTGCAGGAATTCGTCCATCTCGGCCGGCGTGAGATAGGTCCGCATGTCGAGATCGCCGCCCCCGGCCTGTTCGACCTTGCGCCGCTTGCGCCGCAGCGTCGACCGGGTCTTTCCCGAGAAACGTGCGAGATAGTCGTCATAGCTGCCCGACATCGCGATATAGCTGCGCTCGTATTCCTCGCGTGCGCCGATAAGGAAGCCGGGCATCGCTTCGCGGAGACGCTTTTCCGCATGAGCGGGCGCCGACAGCACGCGGTAGCCTTCACCGTGACCCATGGCGGGGACACCCGGCAAACGGCCGCTCAAAATATCCTCCAACGTAAAGGCTATCGGCGCCACCTCGCGCTCGACCGCAAGCAGGCGGCGCGAACCGATGGTGAAGGGCAGGGGATAGGGCGTAGCGACCACCGTGGCTCTCACCCGCCGCCGTAGAGCCGGTTGGCCCACAGCTGTTCGGCCATCCGTGCGCCGGTGCGCAGCGGATTGTGCGGCATGGTCCCCGCGCCGGTCTGATCGCCGATAGCGGGAGGCCGGCTGGTGAACGTGGCACTGCGCGCCCCTTGGGTCTCGGCAATCGTTCGGCAGAACCGCGCGAAACGGTCGCGCACGATCGCATTTATCTGCAACCGGTCGCGGCTCATCAGTTCGAAACTGTGGCTGACGATGTTGAGCATCTCGACGCCTGCGCGCACGCAGAACTGCAGCGCAGCAGCCATTTCCCAATGCGACAGGGCAGTGATCTGCGCATGACGCAGCCCGCCGAAGCTGCGGATTGCGCTTACCGGCACCTCTATCGTGCCTTCGTGCAGAATAACCGCACGGTCCGCGGCGCCGAGCGAGATCCGGCAGTCGGAGCCGGCGATACCCGGGACATGGCTGCTGTCATAGCGGATGTCGAGGCGTCGCAGCGCGCGGAGCGTGGCGTCGTCGGCGCCGTAATTGCCCGCGCGAAATGCGGTGGGTGCAGGCGCCCCCGCTTCGACGAGAAAGGCGCGCGCCAGCTCGATCAGTTCGACCTGCTCGTCTTCGCTGAAAGCGTTGAGGTTGCGTCCGGTCCGCCCCTTGAGCGGATTGGCGTCGCCTGCGAGTTCGAGCCATTCGGGATGCAGGTGCAACTGAACCTCGTGCCCGCGCGCGAGGATCGGTTCGACCACTGCGGCGACGGCTTCGACACCCCAGACCAGCGCGGGCATGGGATCCACGAAGAAGACGCCCGCAATCCCATGCGCGTCCATCATGTCCATCTGATATTCGATACCCACATCGCCCGCAGCAGTGCGGCCGGCGATCGAACGGGCATAGACCTCTGCGCGGGCATGGCGGCCCAGCTCGACGGCTAGACCCGCCGAATATTCGGTGTCGATCGTGATATAGACCGCGGTCATCGGGGGCACTGTATCACGCGGTGGTTAACAGTGCGATTACCCTGGCCGCCGGTCAGATTCCCCCGGGGGTGAAATCGAAGCCGGCGGTGGCCAGCCCGTCGCACAGGCTGTCGACACAGCTCCTGAGATCTTCGCTATTGGTCGAACGAACCACGAAATTCGCGCCGACCCGGCCTTCGCGGAAGAAGGGATAGCTGCCTATCTGGCAGGTTTCATGCGCTTGTTCGACCTGCCGCAGGATGTCGGCGATTTCGCTCTCGGGGGTCCAGCAGCCGACGGTTTCGGATTGCAGCGGAGCCCCGCCTTCGAGCGTGCCCGTCAGCGCATCGAGCATGCCCGCGGTGATGTGCGGCACCCCGGCCATAAGGTGGATATTGCCAAGCTTGATCCCCGGGGCGCCCGACATGCGGTTGGGGATCAGTTCGGCGCCTTCCGGCGCGCGGGCCATGCGAAGCCGCGCCTCGGTCAGCTCCTTGCCGATGCTGGCGTAATAGCGCTCAAGGATCGCTCTCGCCTCGGGATGGACGATCACCGGAACGCCCAGCGCTTCGGCCACGGCATCGACGGTGATGTCGTCGTGGGTCGGGCCGATCCCGCCGGTGGTGAACAGGTAATCGTACGCTTCGCGCAGCGCATTCACCGCTTCGACGATCCGTTCGACGACATCGGGCACCACGCGGACTTCGGACAGGCGAATGCCCTGGACCTGCAGCCAGCTGGCGATTTGCGCGATATTCTTGTCATGCGTGCGGCCCGAGAGAATTTCGTCGCCGATCACGACGAGGCCCGCGGTGTAGATGCGTTCGGTCATGGGTGCTGGCGTAACGCGGTCCGCGCGCGAAAGCTACTCCGCAGCTTCGAGCTGTTCGCCAGCGCCGCGCGCATTGGCCCCGTGCCGCCGGAAGTCGAGCAGACCGTCGTCGACCGGGTCTTCTTTCATCCGCTTGCGATCGGCGACATATTCCTGGTTCAATCGCCAGGGGTAGGCCACCGCGTTCTTGGGCATGATCGCCTTGCCGCGCTGGATATAGCCCGACGAGAAATCGAAGATGTCGTCTTCGACGATAGCCGCTTCCGCTGCGGGGGTCAGCACCGGTTCGACGATGTCCGCGCCGCGCTGCCGGCTTTCCTGCAGCACGCGGCAGATGAAGTCCGAGTTGATATCGGCGCGCAGCGTCCAGCTGGCGTTGAGATAGCCGAACACTGCCGCCAGGTTGGGCACGTTCGAGAACATGCAGCCCTTGTAGTAATAGTGCTGCGCCAGGTCGATCTTCCGGCCTTCGCGCGACAACGCGATCTTGCCGGCGATCGCCAGTTTGAGCCCGGTTGCGGTGACGACGATATCGGCCGGGATGAACTGGTCGTCGGTCAAGCGGACACCGCCCTTTTCGAAGGCCTTGATATGGCCGGTCACGATTTCCGCCTTGCCGCTCTTCATCGCTTCGAACAGGTCGTCGTCGGGGACAAGGCAGAGCCGCTGGTCCCACGGATTGTATGGCGGCGTGAACGGCGCAAGATCGCAATCGTCGCCCAGCGACTTGCGGATACGCTTGTGCAGCGCTTCGCCCATCTTCTGCGGCTTGGCACGGGCCCGCTTGAAACCCAGATCCTGCAGCGTGATGTTCTTCCAGCGGGTGATCCTGTAAGCGGTCTTCTCGGGCAGGATCTTGCGCAGGAAATTGGCCAGTGCATCCTTGGCCGGCCGGCTGAACATCCAGGTCGGCGTGCGCTGCAGCATGGTCACCTTGGCGGCCTTGTCGCTCATCGAGGGGACGATGGTGACCGCAGTGGCGCCTGATCCGATGACGACCACGTTCTTGCCCCTGTAATCCAGGTCTTTCGGCCAGAATTGCGGATGCACGACTTCGCCTGCGAATTCGCCCAGATCGAAGCCGGGATCATAGGCTTCGTCGTAATCGTAATAGCCCGCGCCGAGATAGAGCCAGTTGGCGGTCAGATGCTTGCGTTCGCCCTGCGCGGTTTCGAGCGTGACGTGCCACCGCGCTTCGCTGTCGCGCCAGTCCGCGGACAGCACCTTGTGGCCGAAGCGGATGTGCTTGCGGATATCGCGTTCGTCGACGATGCGGTCGAGATAGTCGAGGATGGCGGGGCCGTCGGCGATCGATTTCTCGTGCGTCCAGGGTTCGAAATCGAAGCCCAGCGTATGCATGTCGCTGTCCGACCGGATGCCGGGATAGCGGAAGAGGTCCCAGGTTCCCCCCAGATTGTCACGGCGTTCGACGATCGCGAAACTGTGACCGGGCGCCTTGTCCTTCATATGCGCCGCCATGCCGATGCCGGAGATGCCCGCACCCACAATCAGAACGTCGAAATCGGTCGCCGTATTCTTCATCTGTCTCTCCCAAGTGGCATGAGCCTACCCGATGCCGGGCCCGTGCGCCAGTCTCAGTTGCAGGGCGCAACTTAATCGCTGGTTTCAAACAGATCGTGCGCTTGCGCCGCTTGCCTCTCGCTTTCGCCAATTCGCTGGGTTAGGGCAGGCGGAAAGGGGAGAGCCTTTCGCGCATGTCCAGCAGTGACAAGACCAGGCCGCGCCCGGTCACCTCGATCGACGTGGCCGAACGCGCGGGCGTCAGCCAGTCGACCGTCAGCCGCGCCCTGTCGGGTTCCGAAACGATCACCGAAGCCACCCGCCGCCGCGTCGAACTGGCGGCGGAGGAACTGGGCTACCAGGTCAATGCGCGTGCGGCCGGGCTGCGGCGCGGTGAAACCGGGACCATCGCCATTGTCGTGATCGGCCGCGACGGGCAGGGTCCGGCGGCGATCAACCCGTTCTATTACAGCCTGCTCGGCAGCACCTGCGCAGCGGCGGCCGAGCGCGGCTACGAGGCGCTGGTATCCTTCCAGGCGCAGCCCGAGGAATTCTTCGGCCACTATGTCGCCCGGCGGCAGGCCGATGGCGTCGTGGTGATCGGTACGGCGACGAACCAGGCGGCGTGGGACTATTTCACCGCCTGCGCCAAGACCGCTGGCAGGATGGCGTTCTGGGGATCGCCTTTCGACGACAGTGTCTGGGTGCGCTCGGACAATCGCGATGGCGGCAGGCTGGCGGTGGAACGGCTGGTGCAGGGCGGCGCGCAGCATATCGTCTTCGTCGGGGATCCCGCATCGTCGCAGCGCCAGTTCCGCGAACGCTACGAAGGCTATCTTGCCGCGATGGAAGCGGTGGGCCTGAAAGCGGGTGAGGCGGTGGTCAGCAGCGGCGCGGACCGCGTGTCGCAAGGCCGCAATGCGATCGCCCAACTTGCCGACGCCGATGCCAGGTTCGATGGCCTGTTTTTCGCCTGCGACGCCATGGCGCTAGGCGCGCTGGAAGAACTGACCGCGCGCGGCATCGCCGTGCCGGACGACGTCGGCGTGATCGGTTTCGACGGGCTCGGCTCGGGCGAATTCAGTGCGCCGCCGCTCACCACGGTCGAACCTGATTTCGCGCGCGCCGGGCAATTGCTCGTCGAGACCGCGCTCGCTTCCGAAGGCGAACGGCCTGCGCGGCGTGTCCCCGTCCATCTGATCGAACGCGCCAGCGTGCGCTGACCACATTTTTCCAACCGGAGAACATCATGAAAACCAGCATCGCATCCGTCCTTGCCGTCCTGTTCGCCGGCCAGGCGGCTTACGCGCAGGACAACCCGCCCAGCCCCAATCCGGTGGAGGAACAGGAGGTCGATGCATCGGCGGAAACGGGTCCTGCCGAAGGCAGCGGGATTGCGGTCGATGCCGCTCCCGCCAGTGCCAACCCGGCTGCCGCCGACAGCGCGGAGAAATGGGACGTTACCGCTCCGCGCGGCGCGACGATCCGGCAGGTGCCGATACGGACGGACGAAGGCACGTGGATGGATGTGGATGTGTCGCCCGACGGGCGCATGCTGGCTTTCGCGCTGCTGGGCGACATCTACACCATGCCGATCGCCGGCGGCACGCCGACGCGGATCGCCGAAGGGCTGGCATGGGAAGTGCAGCCGCGCTTCTCGCCCGATGGTCGCCGGATCGCTTTCACCAGCGACCGCGGCGGCGGCGACAACATCTGGATCATGAACGCCGACGGATCGGACAAGCGCCAGCTCACCAAGGAGGAGTTCCGCCTGCTGAACCAGGCAAGCTGGTCGCCCGATGGCAATTACATCGTCGCCAAGAAGCATTTCACCACGCAGCGTTCGCTCGGTACCGGTGAGATCTGGCTTTATCACGTCTCGGGCGGCGGCGGCGTCAAGCTGGTCGCGCGCGCCAACGAAGCACTGCAGAAGGAGCTGGGTGAACCGGTTTACGCGCCTGACGGCAGCGCGGTCTATTATTCGCGCAATGTCACCCCGGGGCCGATCTTCGAATATGCTCAGGATTCGACGCAGGGTACCTTTGCCATCGAACGCTACGATCTGGCGACCGGCGAGGTGACTACCGCGGTCAGCGGCTATGGCGGTGCGGTTCGCCCACAGCCATCGCCTGATGGCAGGAGCCTGGCCTTCATCCGCCGCGACAAGGACCAGACCGAATTGTGGATCAAGGACCTCGCCAGCGGCGAGCAGCGGATGATCTATGGCGATCTCGATATGGACATGCAGGAAACCTGGGCGGTCCACGGGTTCTACCCGCTGATCGACTGGACGCCCGACGGCAATGCGCTGGTGCTGTGGGCTGGTGGCAAGCTGCGGCGCGTGGCTGCCGATGGCAGCGGCGACAGCGTGATACCCTTCAGCGTAAACGACACACGCGAGGTCGCCGATGCGCCGCACCCGGTCATCCCGGTGTCGCCCGACAGTTTCACCGCGAAAACACCGCGTTTTGCCAGCGTTTCGCCCGATGGCCGCACCGTGGTCTTCGAAAGTCTCGGCAAGCTTTACACCAAGCCGGTTGCGGGCGGCACGGCCCAGCGGCTCACTTCGGGCAATGACGAAGCGCTCGAGCTGTGGCCCTCGTGGTCGCGCGACGGGCGGCGGCTCACCTATATCCGCTGGACCGACGAAGGGCTTGGCCAGGTAATGAGCGCCAATGCAAACGGCTCCGGTGCCCGCGCGGTCACCCGCATGCCCGGTCATTATGCGCAGCCCCGGTTCTCGCCCGACGGCAATACGATCGTTTTCGAAAAGCGTTCGGGCGGCTATCTGACCTCTCCCGATTATTCGGAGAACGAAGGCATCTACCGCGTAAGCGCGGCGGGCGGCACCGCCGAACTGGTGGCACGCGACACGTCGAACCCGCAGTTCGGCGCGGATAGCGACCGTGTGTTCATGCTCGGGCGCAAGGACGGCAAGCTGCAGCTGCTCTCGGCCGATCTCGACGGTGAAGCGCGGCAGGTCCATGCCGAGGGCGAGCTGGCCACCGAATACCACGTCAGCCCGCGCGGCGATTTCGTTGCCTTCCGCGAGAATTACGAAGTCTTCGCCACACCGCTGATGCCCGGCGGGCAGGCGGTGACCGTGGGCGAAAAGGCCAGTTCGCTACCGGTGGTGCGCGCGTCCAAGGGTGGGGCGGACTACATCGGCTGGACCCAGGGCGGCGACATGCTGACCTGGACGATGGGGCCGGTGCTGTACCGCGCCAGCCTCGATACGATGTTCGCCGATGCACCGAAGGAAAAGGACGCCCCGGCCTTCGTGCCGCCGACCAGCGGTACCTCGCTCGAACGCACCGTCGCGGCTGCCAAGCCGAGCGGTACGGTGGCGATTACCGGGGCGAAGATCCTGACGATGGCGGGTGATGGTGCCGGCGCAATCGCCAATGGCACGATCGTGATCACGGGCGATCGCATTGCGGCGATCGGCCCGGCCGATCAAATTGCCGTGCCGCAGGGCGCATCGGTGATCGACGCTGCAGGCAAGACGATCATGCCGGGGCTGGTCGACGCGCATGCCCACGGGCCGCAGGGCGTCGACGATCTCGTCCCGCAGCAGAACTGGTCGCTGGTGCAGAACCTCGCCATGGGGACCACCACGCTGCACGATCCTTCGTCGAGGGCGAGCATGATCTTCTCCGCTGCGGAGCGTCAGCGCGCCGGCACCCTGCTGGCGCCGCGGATCTTCTCCACTGCCGAGATCGTCTACGGGGCCAAGGCGCCCAGCGTCTATGCGCGGATCGACAGCTATGACGATGCGCTGGCGCATATTCGCCGGATCAAGGCGCAGGGCGGCATCTCGATCAAGAACTACAACCAGCCGCGGCGCGAACAGCGCCAGCAGGTCGTCGCGGCCGCCCGTGAAGAGGATATGCTGGTGGTGGCCGAGGGCGGTTCGCTGTTCGGGATGGACATGAACCTGATTGCCGATGGCAATTCGACCATCGAACACAATGTCCCGGGCGAAGTGTTCTACGAGGACGTGCTGCAGTTCTGGGAAGGGTCGCAATCGAATTATACGCCGACGCTCGTCGTGACCTATGGCGGCCTTGCTGCCGACCCCTACTGGCGACAGGCTACCGACGTGTTCGACAATCCGCTGATGGTCCACACGCCGCCGCGCCAGTTGATCGCGCAAACCGCACGCCGCGTTACCGCTCCCGACTGGGCTTTTGTCGATGACGAAGCCGCGCGCGAGGCGAAGAAACTCGCCGACCGCGGGGTGAAGGTCAGTATCGGGGCGCATGGCCAGCAGGCAGGCGTCGCCGCGCACTGGGAACTGTGGAGTTTCGCTCGCGGCGGAATGAGCCCGGTCGAGGCGCTGCGAGCCGGGACGATCGAACCGGCCCGTTCGCTGGGGATGGAGCGCGACATCGGCAGTCTCGAAGTGGGCAAGCTGGCCGATCTGCTCGTCCTTTCGGCCGATCCCAGCGAAAACATCCGCAATTCGGACAAGATCGACCGCGTCATGCTGGGCGGCCGGCTGTACGATGCGCGGACGATGAACGAGGTCGAGACCGGCTCTGCCCGGCGCCTGCCCTATTGGTGGGAATGATGGAGAGTGCGGCGGCGGGGATTTGCCCCGCTGCCGCCGTCTCCCGATTGTCCTCGGTGCGGGCCTCTCAGGTCCCGCGGATGTGGTTGAGGAATTCTTCCACGCTGCTTTTCAGCGCACCGGCCTGACCTTCGAGCTCGCTGGCTGAATTGAGAACCTGGCTGGCCGCCGAACCGGTGGCGATGCTGGTTTCGCGGAACTGGTCGATATGGGCGGAAACCTCGTCGGTCGACCGCGCCGCCAGATCGATGCTGCGCGCGAGATCCTGTCCGGCGACCGATTGCTGGTCGACCGCGCTGGCGATCGAGGTCGCAGTGGATTCGAGTTCCTTGATCTGGCCGGCGATCGACCGCAGCGCGCCGACGCTGGCCCCGGTCGAATTCTGCATGGCCTTGATCTGGTCCGCGACTTCCTCGGTCGCCCGGCTCGTCTGTGCGGCCAGTTCCTTCACCTCGCTCGCCACGACCGCGAAGCCGCGACCTGCCTCGCCGCCACGGGCGGCTTCGATCGAGGCGTTGAGCGCCAGCAGATTGGTGCGCTGGGCGATCGACTGGATCAGTTCGACGATCTGCCCGACCTGATCGGCCGAATTGGCCAGCGCGGAAATGGTTTCGTCGGCGCCATTCGCCGCATCGGTGGCCTTGCGTGCCAGTTCGGCGGAGTGGGCGGCCTGTCGGCTGATCTCGCCGATCGACATGGCGAATTCGTCGGATGCCGCGGCTGCGGCAGTCACGCCGCCCGCGGCCTGTTCCATCGTTTCGGTAACGCTTTGTGACTGGCGCGCAGCCTGTTCGGCAGTGGCAGCCATGCCCGAAGCGGTCGAATTAAGCTGGCTGGCCGCAGTGGCGACACCGCTGACGACATCACCCACGCCGGTTTCGAAATCGCGCGCCATGCGGATGATTTCGGCCTTGCGTTCCTCGGCCGCTTTCTTGCGCCCGGCAAACAGTTCGTCGAGCTTGTGCCCCGAGCGCAGGAAAACGGAAAATGAGCGCGCCAGATCGCCGATTTCATCGACGCGGTGCGTATCGGTCACCTGGATGTCGCGCTCGCCCTGGGCAAGCCGGGCCATGTCGTCCTTGAGCTTGATATAGGGATCGATGACGTGTCGTAGGACGAAACGCAGGCTGGCGAGGCCGCCGAGCAGGGCGACTGCCAGGACGATCAATGTGAGTACCTGTGCGGTGCCGGCAAAGGACGGGAACAGAAAGCCCGCCTGCGCGATCGCAGTCACGAGCGTCAGCCCGCCCAGCGAGAAAATCGACGCGATCCTGGCTTTCGCAGCCAGCGGCCGCGCCATGAACCAGGCGCCTACCGCGCCGCGATGATGATCTTCCGCGGCATCGATGATTTCGATTTCCGCGATTTCGCGGGCCAGATCGTCCGCGATGATCGTGCTATGTGCGTTCATCCCCAAGCATCCCCCTCTTAAGGCCGTATCAACCCTGAGCGAGAATGCTTGAAATCACGTTAAGCCGCGCGAACGTGCTCCACGAATTGCGCGACATGCGATTTTAGCGTGGTGGCCTGAGCCTCCAGTTCGGTCGAGGAATTGAGCACCTGGCTGGCGGCCGCGCCGGTCGCGAGACTGGTTTCGCGGACCTGGCCGACATTGCTCGACACGTCGTCGGTCGACCGCGCCGCCAGATCGATGCTGCGGGCGAGATCCTGTCCGGCCACCGACTGCTGATCCACCGCGCTGGCAATCGAAATGGCCGCGCCCTCCAGTTCCTTGATCTGTTCCGCGATCGAGCGCAGCGCGCCGACGCTGGCGCCGGTGGAATTCTGCATGGTACGGATCTGTTCGGCGACTTCCTCGGTCGCACGGCTGGTCTGCGCGGCGAGTTCCTTCACTTCGCTTGCCACGACCGCGAAGCCGCGGCCGGCCTCGCCCCCGCGGGCCGCCTCGATCGAGGCGTTGAGCGCAAGCAGATTTGTCCGCTTCGCGATCGACTGGATAAGCTCGACGATCTGTCCGACCTGTTCGGCCGAAACGGCAAGCGTGGAAATCGTATCGTCCGCATTGCCGGCCATGGCGGTGGCCTTGCGGGCGAGTTCGGCCGAATGCGAGGCCTGACGGCTGATCTCGCCGATCGACATGGCGAATTCGTCCGACGCGGCCGCAGCCGCGGTAACCCCGCTGGCGGCCTGTTCCATCGATGCCGTGACATGCGTGGTCTGCGTGGTGGCCTGTTCGGCGGCGGCCGCCATCGAACCAGCGGTCAGCTTGAGCTGCGCGGAAGCGGTGGCGACGCCGTTGACCACTTCGCCCACGGTGGTTTCGAACCGCTCGGCGAAGCGGACCATTTCCGCGCCGCGCTCGTTGCGCAGGGTTTCGCGTTCCTGCGCCATCCGCTCGACTTCCCAAGCGGCCTGCAGAAAGACTTCGAGGGCGCGGGCAAGGTCGCCGATCTCGTCGCGGCGCTCGGTCGCGGGAATGTGAATGTCCTTCTCGCCATCGGCGAGCCGCGATGCGACATGCGTCATCCGGCGCAGCGTGCCCGATACGTCGCGCCCGATGTAACGCGCGCTCAGCCAGGCAATCCCCAGACCGATGACCGCCACGCCGAAGAACGACGCGAACAGCCACCCGATCAGCGTCTGCGACGCTGCATCCGACGTCTCGCCTGCGGCTTCAATGCTTTCGCGCGCCGCTATGGCGAGATCGACGACCTCCTGGCTTTCCCCATAGACGCTGTCCGAAAATTCCTGCCACTGGCCCTGCGTCCCGCGCGAATTCTGTGCGGCAACCACGCGCGTACGCAGCGCCGCCAGTCTCGTGTCGAGCTGTTCGATCTGCGGGAGGACCTGCGGTGCGACTTCGGCTGCACGGGCTTCGACGCGGCCAAGATTGCGATCGGTCTGGTCGAAGGCCGCCTTGGCGGCGACCAGGTCGTTGCCGTCGCCCGAAACGGCATAACGCTGGACGAACAGCCGGCCCTCGTTGATATCGGCGACCATCCGTTCGGCCATTACGGAAGCGGCGGAAATCGCCATGCGTTCGGAGCGCGCCTGCAACGCGAAGAAGCCGCCGAGGCACGTGGCAAACAGGCAGAGCAGGACAACGGCGATATTGGCCGCCGAGATTGCGCGCAGTTTCTCCCCGACCGACTTGTCGGCGAGCCAGCCGTTCATACCGCTCGAATCCGTATGGTCCGGCTGTTCATGAGCGGCGCCGCGGTAGTGCGGGGCCCCGGTAAATTCCTGCGGCCGCTGGGTGGGCGAAGCCTCGCCCTCGGCAACCATGCCGCCAACCATATCCTGCAACGCACTCATGCAATCTGTTCTTTCCTGTTGGCCTTCGACCGGCGCAGCCCGACGGGCTTGCCGAGATACTGGCCGATTTCTTCGGGCGGCATGGCTTTGAAATAGAGCCAGCCCTGGATCTGATCGCACCCGGCGGCGCGAACCATGGCTGCTTGTTCTTCGGTTTCGACGCCTTCGGCCGCGACGCTCATTTTCATCGCGCGGGCGACGGTGATGCTCGACAGCATCATTGCGCGGCTGCCGTCGTCTTCGCTGGCCTGGACCACCAGGCTGCGGTCGAGCTTGAGCTTTTCGAAGCGGAACTGGCGCAGGAAGCCGATTGATGCATAGCCGGTACCGAAATCGTCGAGCGAGATCTTGACCCCGAAGCTGCGCACGACCGACAGGCTGCGCTCCGCCACCACCGGATCGAGCACGAGACAGGTTTCGGTAATCTCGAGTTCGAGACGCTCCGGATCGAAGCCGGTTTCTTCGAGGATATGGCCAAGCTGGATGGGAAATTCGGGATTGCGCAGCTGCGCCGCCGAGATGTTGACCGACAGCGCGATATCGCCCCACTGCAACGCGTCGCGGCAGGCCTGGCGCAAGACCCACAGGCCGATCGCATTGATCAGCCCGCTTTCTTCGGCGACCGGGATGAAGGTGCTGGGCCCGATGCATGCGCCATCGGGCCGTTCCCAGCGCAGCAGGCATTCGACCGCATTGATCGTCCGGGTGCTGGAATCGACCAGCGGCTGGTAGTGCAGCCGGAACTGCCCTTCAGCAAGCGATCGCCGCAACTCGTCGTCCATTTCCTGCAGTTTTTCGCGGCTGCGGTCGAGCGCCGAACTGAACCAGGTGCAGCGCATCTTGCCGCCGCGCTTCGCCGCATACATCGCAATATCCGCGCGGCGCAGCAGTTCGGAGGAAGGGACGAAGTCCTGCGTGGTGCTGCGCGCCAAGCCGATGGACGCGCCCAGGGTCAGGCGCCGGTCTTCGACATGGATCGGCTTGGCCAGCCGTTCGATGATGCGTCGGCACAGGCCTTCGAGCAGTGTCCCGGCCACCGGACCGCCGATCATCATGGCGTATTCGTCACCGCCCAGCCGGTAGATGCCGGCTTCGCCATCGGAGATGTCGCCGAAGATGCGGGCGCATTCGCGGATCGCCGCGTCGCCGACGAAATGGCCGTAATGGTCGTTGATCAGCTTGAAGCCGTCGAGGTCGATCATCGCCAGCGCGACTTCGTGGCCTTGCCGGTATTCGCGCTGGATATCGAAGTGCAGCGCGCGGCGATTGGGCAGGCGGGTCAGGCTGTCGCTGCGCGAGAGATGCTCCACCCGGCGCAGGTGCCGCCGTCCGACATAGGCGCACACGACGGTGGCCAGGCCGAAGGCCAGCGCACCCATCGAAAGAATGGTGGAGGGCGAGGAAAAGCCGAGATAGCGATTGGCGATCGTGGTCGACCACGTCAGCGCGAAAATCGTAGCGAGCACAGCCATGGGACCAAAGACGATCGCCCATGCGCTTTCGCTTTCGCGATACCCGTACGAACTGCTCATCATCCCTGAATCGCGCCTTTTCTCGTCTTACCCTAAGGGTTTACGCGGTATTCGCTAAGGAAGCGTAAATGGTCGGTTTACCCTTTGGGGCGGCGTCGGCGGCGGCTCAGGAGACCGCGGCGCGCAGCGGCGGCCGGCTGACCGCGGCGAGGTCCTCATAGACCGGACTGTAAAGCGACGAGCCGAAAGCGGCGGGCTTGAACCGTTCGGTCTGGCCCACCACGGTCTCGCCCGCACCGAGCATCAGCCAGCCATCGCGGGCAATCCCGCCCGCGAGCCGGTCGAACGCGGCGGCGCGCGTTTCCGGATCGAAATACAGCAGCACATTGCGGCACATCACCAGATCGAACCGTCCGGGGGAGGGCGGATAATCGAGGATATTGTGCTGCTGGAAGCGCGTCATCGAACGGATCCTGTCGGCGGCCTGCCAGTGACCGTCGCAGTCGGTGAAGAAGTTCAGCATCTGCGCGACGCTGATCCCGCGCTGGATCTCGAACTGCGTATACTGCCCGCTGCGCGCCGTCGCGATTGCCTTGTTCGAAACGTCGGTCCCGAGAATTTCGATCGTCCAGTCCTTCCACCGCCCCGGCTGTTCGGCGAAGATCATTGCCAGGCTCAGCGCTTCCTGGCCGGTCGAACAACCGGCCGACCAGATCGACAGCCGTTTGGTGGCGGCCCGTTTCTGCGCAAGATCGGGCAGGACCTGGTTGGCGAGGACGGAAAAATAAGCGTTGTCGCGGAAGAAATAGGTTTCGTTGTTCAGCAGGGCCTCGACCACGCGGGTTGCCAGCTGCTGTTCGCCGGGACGCTCGAGCATGCACGCCAGCTGGTCGACATTCTCGATCCCGCATTCGCGGAACAGGCCAGCCAATGCACTGGAAACCCGCCAGCGGCGTCCTTCCGTCAGTTGCTGTCCCGTACGCTGTGCAAGCAGGTCGCCGATGATGCGGTGCGAAGCATCGTCTACCGCCATGCATCGGCTCCCGCATTGGCCAGCAAGGCGTCGGCCAATTCGGCGGGCGGCAGGACCGCAGCAGCCAGGCCCATTTCGGTGACCGCGCGCGGCATGCCCCACACCGCGCAGGTTTCCGCATTCTGCGCATACATGGTGCCGCCGGCGGCCAGCAGCGAATGGGCGCCGTCGGTGCCGTCGCGGCCCATCCCCGAAAGCAGGACCCCGGCGACATGGCCGTCATACACTTCGGCCAGTGTTTCGAACATCGGATCGACCGAGGGCATGCAGCCGCTCTTCACCGGATGATAGGCCAGGCCGAGAACCCGGCGGCCGCCCGACTTGCGGACCACCAGATGTCCGTGGCCAGGCGCGATGTAGATCTTCCCGCGCTCGATCATCGTCCCTTCGTCGGCGAGGATCGCCGGGCGTTCGGCGGCCATTTCCAGCTGCTGCGCGAATACGGGAATGAAGCTGGGCGGAAGGTGCTGCGTAACCAGGATCGGCAGGTCGAAATTCTTGGGGACCTGCCGCAGGAACAGGTTCAATGCATGGATGCCGCCGGTCGAGGCGCCGATGGCGACGATCTGCGGCGGTTTGCCGACGCGCTGCACCTCGGCAGGCGCGGCGACGCCGTCCGCGGCAGCCGCTGCGTCGCTGGCCGAAGGGCCCTTGAGTGCGCGGATCTTGCCAAGCAGGCTCGACTTGTAGTCCTCGTTAAACCCGCCCGGGCGGGGCTTGAGCATGGTGTCCGCCGCGCCCAGCGACAGCGCCTTGACGGTTGCCTCGGCGCCATCGGCCGTCAGCGAAGAGATCACCAGCACCTTGGTTTGCGGAGCCGCCTGCATGATCCGGGGCAACGCCTCGAGCCCGCCCATGCCGGGCATTTCCAGATCGAGCAGCATCACGTCGGGTGCGGCCTTGGCGAGTTCCGCGAGGCCGCTCTCGGCGCTGTTCGCAGTCGCCAGGATCGACATGTCGCGTTCCTGCTTGATCATGCGCGAGAACACCGTGCGCACGGTCAACGAATCATCGACGATCATCACGCGAACCGGATCGGGGCAGAATCCCCCGGTGCCGGCTGGTTTCAGTATTTCGGAACGGAGGGGCGCGCCCATGTCAGATCCTTCAGGCCATGCCGACAAGCTGGAGCTTGATCTGCAGCGTCTCGTGATCGAACGGTTTCATGACATATTCGTCGGCCCCGGCATTGATCGCCTCGCGAATGTGCGCGACATCGTTTTCCGTGGTGCAGAACACGACCTTGGGCTTGTCGCCCCCCTCGCGCTGGCGCAGCTGGGTGATGAATTCGATGCCCGTCATGACCGGCATGTTCCAATCGAGCAGGACGACGTCGGGCATGCTCTCCGCACACTTGTCCAGTCCCTCCTGACCGTTTTCGGCTTCCTCGACCTGGAAGCCGAGCGTCTCGAGGATATGCCTCGAAACCTTGCGGATGACGCGCGAATCATCGACGATTAGGCAGGATTTCATTTCAATGACCTCTGGTGTTTGCCAGCCATCCGTAGCGGCCGAGGGTAACCAATCGCTTAAGCCGCCTGCGAAACCGGGCCGGACACGAGCGCTTCGACATCGATCAGCAGCGTGGGACCGCCATCGGTTTCGACCATGCCGCGCGTTGCCGCCTGCCACCCGGCGCCGAACCCGCCGGGCACCTCGATCGGATCGCTCAGCGCTTCGCCGACATCGTAGGCAGCATCGACCAGCAGGGCATAGAGATGGCCGTCGATCTCGACGACCGCGGCCCGCTGGTCGGGCGGCGCCTGGGCGGTTTCGAAACCCAGCGCGACAGAGCAATCGATCACGGTCAACGCCTGGCTCCGCAGCGCGGTCAGGCCGCGGATGAAAGCGGGGGCCCCGGGAATCGGCGTGATGTCCTCGATCTCGATGACCGACTGGACGCGTATCGCGGGGATCGCCGCCCGGCGCCCCGCGACCATGCACATGAGCAGCAGGTCGTTCATGCTGTTTCTCCCATCCGGGCTCGTTTGAGCGCGTTCAAGAGCGCTTCGCGATCATAGCGGTAGATACTGTCCGCCCCGTCGCCGGGTGCATCGGGTTCGTGGCGCAGGCGGATGACGCGCCGCGCCGGTCCCGCGGCCACCGCCGGGGCTTCGGCCAGCTCGATCGCGACGTCGCTTTCTTCATCCCCGTCACCGGCAATGCGATAGCCAGCGGCTTCGACCAGCGGCTCGAGTATGGTGCGCGCCCAGTCGCTGTCGGCGGGCAGGCGGCACGACAGGGGCGGGGCCTTGCGCTGGCCCCCGCTGTGGCGCGCGAACAGCGCATGGCCGTCGATGACCGGCACGGGCCGCTCGCCGATCAGCGCGACGCCTTCGATCATGGCATCGGCATCCGATGGGATGACCTCGCCCTCGAGTTCGGCAGCATCGAGAACCTCGCGGACCGCGTAGACGATTTCGCTGTCGCCATCGGACAGGCGCAGCAGGCGGCACCTGTCCGCGGTGAGTTCACCATGTTCGAGGCCGGCAAGCGGGTAGATCGCGCCGTCGATGACCGCCTGCACGCGCGAGCCCTCGATATCGATCGCCTCGCGGGCGATGGTGTCGATGCGGCGGACCAGTTCGAGCCGTACGGCGCGCCGGCGACCGTCGAGCCCGGTGAAGAGCATGATCGGCTGGGCCTTGCGCTGCTCGGCCGTCTCTTCCTCGGGCACGCGGGTCGCGCTGCGCATCTCGTTCACGAGCTCGTGCTTCTGCGCGATGCTGGGCAGGTCGAGCAGCATCATCGGGCGGCCGTCGTCGAGCAGGGTAGTGCCAGCGTAGAGTCCGGTGTCCATGATCGCGGGTGCGATCGGTTTGACCACCACGTCTTCGTGATCGTAGACCCGATCGACGGCGAGCGCGAAGATATCGTCGCTGGCAAGGCGCACCAGCACCAGCGTGCTGGCTTCCCAGTCCATTGCATCGTCGGCCTGGGTGCCGAGGATCTCGGCCAGCGAAAGGCAGGGCACGCGTTTCCCGCGGAAGGTGATGAGACGACGATCGCCCGCTTCGGCGAAGTCGATATGGTCGCTCGACCCGAACACGATCTCTTCGACATAGCTGCGCGGAATGGCGTAGCGTTGCCCGTCGCTGCCTACGGTCAGCGCGGCGATGATGCTGAGTGTGAGCGGAAGCTTGAGATAGAAGCTCGTGCCCTCGCCGGGCTTGCTGGCGACGTCGATCGACCCGCCCACGCGTTCGATGTTTGCGCGCACGACGTCCATTCCCACGCCCCGGCCCGACACCGAACTGACCTCGTCGGCCGTCGACAGGCCGGGTTCGAAGATCAGGTAATGCTTGCGTCGCTGCGACATGGCGTCGACTTCGGCCTGGCTGTAGATGCCTGCCGCGACAGCCTTTGCCGCCAGGCGTTCGATATTGATGCCGCGACCGTCGTCGCTGATCGTCAGCGTGATCCGGTTGCCCGACTGGCGTGCGGCGAATTTGAGCAGGCCGATCTCGCGCTTGTCGGCCTTGATGCGTTCGCCCGGCCCTTCGAGCCCGTGGTCGATCGCGTTGCGGATGATGTGCGTCAGCGGATCGCGGACCATTTCGACCATTTCGCGGTCGAGCTCCACTTCGCCGCCTTCGAAATCGACCATGACCTGCTTGCCCAGCTCGTTCGAGAGATCGCGGACCAGCCGTGGGAGCGAGCCGAACAGATGTTCAAGCCGCTGCATGCGCATGCGGGTGATTGCATTGCGAACATCGGCGAGGATCGCGCTGAGCCTATCGAAGGGGCCGTCGATCGTCGGTTGCTCGCCCGCCTCGCGCAGGCGCCGCGCCAGATCGTTGCGCGCCAGGACCATGTCTGACACGCCCTTCATCACCTCGTCGAGCAATTCGGTCGGCAGGCGGATCGACCGCTGGACGCCATTGCTGCGCGCGGCCTTGGGCGCGGCATCGTCTTCGCCGGCGGCGGGTTCCGCCTGCTGCGGCGCCGCGGCCTTGGGTTCGCCGACGACGCTGGTGATCTCGCCGGGTTGCAGCGCGGCGATCAAGTCCTCGTCGCCTTCGGCTGAACATTCCTCGCCAGCCTCGATCGAATCGGTCATCACGCCGATCCGGTCGATTATCGCGAGCACTGCCGATACCAGCGCACGGTCGGGTTCGCGGCGTCCGCTGCGGCATTCGGACAGGGCATCCTCCGCCGCATGGCTGAGCTTCTCGAGCTGCGGGAAGTCGAAGAAGCCGCAGTTTCCCTTAACCGTGTGGACGAAACGAAAAATGGTATCGAGCCGCGCCGTATCGGACGGATCGGCTTCCCACGCGACGATTTCGCCGCTGCTGGCTTCCAGCATCTCGCGAGTTTCGGCGACGAAGTCCGCCAGCAGGTCATCCATGTATCATTGCCCCTCGTACGATCGGAAGGGCTATGGACCATGATGGTTAAGTATTGGTTTGAGCCTCACGCCCTCGATCGGGGCCTGCCCGCAGCACGCGCCAGACGATGAAAGCGGCCAGCGCGCCGCCGGCGAGATTGGCGACCAGCTCCGCTGCGTAGATCGCCGAGGAACCCCAGCCGGAACGCAGCACCCAGCCGAACGGCAGCATGACCAGAAAGACCCGCGCCGCGCTTTGCGCCAGCGCAAGCCCGGCCTTGTCGACCGCATTGAGCGCGCCATTGGCCACGATCAGCAGGCCGAAACTGGCATAGCCCCATACCGAAATCGCCAGATAGCGCGAGAACTCCTCGATCACGGCCGGATCGTCGGTAAAGATATCCGCGAACCAGTCGCCGGTGAAGAACAGCACCACGGCGATTGCGAGGCCGTAGCCGACGCAGAACAGGCCAGACCACCACATGGCGCGGCGCGCGCGGTCGGCGTGCCCTGCGCCCCAGTTCTGCCCGACGATCGCCCCGATCGATCCCGACAGCGCCAGCAGCGGCACCACTGCGAAGCTTTGCAACCGCCCTGCCGCGCCGAACCCGGCGACTGCGGCCTCGCCCTGGCTGGCCAGCAGCGCGGTGAGTACCGAGAGGCCGATCGGGTTGATCGCGTTGGAGAACGCCGCCGGACCGGCAACCGAGAGGATGGCCTTGCTCGATTCCGCGACGTTGCAGTCGCGGATCGCTGCGGGGTTGATCTGCAGGCGCGCGCCCTTGATCAGCCACAGGGCGACAAGGATCGCGATGAAGAACCCGGCGATCGTCGCATAGGCCGCGCCCGCCACGCCGAAGCCCCCGATCCCGAAAGCGCCCGTTATCAGGATCGGGTCGAGCGCCCAGTTGGCCACCGAATAGGTCAGCGAGACATAGCTGGTCTTGCGCGCCTCGCCCTGGCCGCGCAGCACGCCGTTCAGCCCCATCTGGAGCAGCATGACTGGCAGGCCGAGCGCATAGGGGCGCATGTATTCGCCGATCAGCGGCAGCAATTCGTCGGATGCCTGCATCAGCCGGAACAGCGGATCGAGCAGCAGGTAAAGGATCGCGCCCAGCGCCACCCCGGTCGCAAGCGCGAACACCGCGCCGAAATTGGCCCGCCGGCCGGCGCGTTCGGCATCGCCTTCGCCGAGTGCGCGAGCGATCACCGAATTGATGCCGACCATGACCCCGACGCCGAGGCTCGAAAGCGCGATGGTGATCGGGAAGATGAAACTCACCGCAGCGAGTTCCTGCGCGCCGAGCTGGCCGATGAAATAGGCGTCGATCAGGCCGACCGACATGATCGCCGCAACGCCGAAGACCATTGGCAGCGTCTGTCCCACCAGATGGCCGCGGATACTGCCGCTGGCTAATTTGGCCATCTCGCTCATCGCTGCGGGCGTTAGCGCCCGCTCGCGCGCTTGCCTAGCGCGAACTCTTCCCGCTCGCGAAGTAGCCTTCGGGCGCTTGCGAAGAAGCCTTCGGGCGTGCGATACAGGTCTTCAAACGAAACCGCTTACGGAGAGAGCGAGCCATGGCCACCCAGATGAAAACCCGCGATTTCGAATGCAGCGATGCCGAATGGCAGGCGCGGCAGGACCTGGCAGCCTGTTACCGCATCTTCGATCACCTCGGCTGGGGCGAGAGCATCTACAACCATATCTCGGTTGCCGTCCCGGGTGAGGAAAACGTCTTCCTCATCAATCCCTTCGGCCTGCTCTATGACGAAGTTACCGCGTCGAACCTGGTCAAGATCGATGTCGAGGGCAACAATGTCGGCCCGTCGCAATACATGGTCAACAAGGCGGGCTTTACGCAGCATGCCTATTTCCACGAGAAGCTGGGCGCGCGGGCCAATGCGATCTGTCATGTCCACACCACCGCGACGATGGCGGTGTGCAGCCACAAGGACGGATTGCTGCCGACCAATTTCTATGCCTGCAATTTCCAGGGGCAGATCGGCTATCACGATTTCGAAGGCGTCACCGTTCGCGCCGAGGAAGGCGAACGGCTGGTCCAGAACCTCGGCAACAATTCGATCCTGATGCTGCGCAATCACGGGCCGGTGGTCATGGACAAGACCATCCAGGGGATGTTCGTGAAAATGTGGGCGCTGCAACGCGCGTGCGAAATCCAGGTCGCCACGCTGAGCCAGGGTGAAGCCAATGTCATCTCGCAGGAAGTCGTCGATGTGCACCAGCGCGATCTGTCGGTGATGCAATCGCAGGGCGGCGCGGGCGTGTTCGACTTCGAAGCGTGGAAGCGCCGCGTGTCGAAGATCGACGACAGCTGGAAACATTGAAGCCTCACTAGGCCGCGCCGCGCATGACCAGCATGACCGTGAACGGGAAGCCGATGCGCTTCCTGATGGATCCCGATACCCCCCTGTTATGGGCTTTGCGCGATGCGGCCAATCTGACCGGCACCAAATATGGCTGCGGCGAGGGGGATTGCGGCGTCTGCATGGTGCATGTCGATGGCGAGGCGCTGCGATCGTGCCTGATCACCATTTCCGAGGCCGAAGGGCGGTTCATCACCACGATCGAGGGGCTCAGCCGTGATCGGTCGCATCCGGTGCAGCAGGCGCTGGTGGCCGAGCAGGCGATCCAGTGCGGCTATTGCACGCCCGGCATCGCGATGGCCGCCAGCGCGCTGCTGGCCAAGACCGCCGCGCCGAGCGAAGCGGAAATAAAGGCGGCCATCCCCAATCTATGCCGCTGCGGGGTCTATCCGCGCCTGGTTCGCGCGATCGAGCGGGCCGGCCGGGTGGCCCGGCGGGCGGAGACGATCAGCGCCGCGCCCGCGCCCGGCATCGATGCCCGGGACGCCGCGCGGGAAGTTCCCGCGATCAGCGCCCCGGCGACGCGCGACTAGAGCGCGAAGCGCACGCCGATCCGCGCGCTGAAGGGTTCGGCGGGCTGGATGTTGTTGTTGCCGTGCGCGCTCGGGTAATAGGTTTCGTCGAACAAGTTCTCGATGTTGAGCTGCAGGCTCAGGCGATCGCTGACCGTGTAGAACGCCGCGGCATCGACCCGCCAGTAGCCCGGCAGTTCGACCGTGTTCGAGAAACTCGCGAACTGGTCGGACTGGTGGATCACACCGAAGCCGAAGCCGAGTTGTTCGGTAACATCGAAGCGGTTCCACGCGGCGATCTGGTGCTTGGGCGTCTGCTGCAGGCGCTGGCCCGCGGGGCCGAAGCTGCTCGCCGTGCGCAGTTCGCCGTCGAGATGGGTGTAGCCGATATTGGCTTTCCAGAAGTCGGTGATTTCGCCCACCGCGCCGATCTCGAACCCTTCGACGCGGCTTTCACCGGTCAGGGTGGTTACGCCGGTGCTGTCGGTGAAGGGGGTCTTGCTGCGGTCGAGGCGGAACACCGCGGCAGTCACCAGGACCTTTGCCAGCGGCGCCCATTTCACGCCCAGTTCGTAATTGGTGAACTTTTCCGGTTCGAACTGCGCCGAGGTCGGGCTGAGCACGAGAAACTGGTCGCCCGCCTGCGGCAGGAAGCTTTCCGCATAGGAAGCGTAGATCGACAGGTCGCGGTTGGGCTTCACGATCACGCCGAAGCGCGGGCTGACCTTCTCGTCCACCCGGTCCCCCGCAACGCCGCCCACCAGATCGAGCGTGTCGAGGTCGAAACGGTCCCACCGAAGACCGCCGACCAGTTCGACGTGGTCACCGATCTGGAGCTGCTCCTGCACATAGAAACTCAGTGTTTCCAGCTGCGAATCGCGCAGCCGCGCACCTGCGTCGAGCGTGTAGGGCGGGATGAAGATCGTCTCGCCAAGGGGCGTCTCGTTCGGAGCCAGCCCGCCGGTTCCCGGGGCGCGGGTGAAGCTGACCGTATCGCGTCCGTTGCGCGTGTCCTGCCGGCTGACCTCGAAACCCAGCAGCAGCGTGGATTCAAGCGTATCCCCGCCCGCCTGCCAGACCAGATTGCCCTGGCCGATCCAGTTTTCGCGGTCGGTATAGTCCCGATAGCCGCCGAGGAACACGGTATCGGCCGTGCTGTCGAGCCCGCTCGGCAGGATGTTGGCATAGACCTTGTCGTAATCGGCATACTGGATCGTGCCATTGGCGCTGAGCCCGCCGCCGAATTCGTGTTCGATCCGGACGCGGCCTATATGCACTTGCGCTTCGGCCTGGTTGAAGCCGGGATCGCCGAAGAAGGTTTCGTCATAGCCGCGCAGCGGGCCGGTCCCGGCGACCGAGGGCACGCCCCGATCGGTCACGCGGCGGTCGTCGTCATAGGTGTAGCTGGCGACCAGCGTGGTCTGCGGGCCGAGCTCGGCCGTCAGGGTCGGCGAGATGCCGAAGAAGCGGCCTTCGTAGAAGTCGCGGTGGCTGTCGAATTCCTCATAGGTGGCATTGAGCCGGAGCGCGGCGCTGCCGGACAGCGGCTGGTTGACATCGGCCAGCAGCGCGAAGGCACCGAAGCTGTCGATGCTGGCTTCGCCCGCCACTGCCTGGCCGTTCAGTTCCGCGCGCTTGGCGACGCGGTTGATCGCCCCGCCGCCCGCGCCGCGGCCGAAGATCAGCGCATTGGCGCCCTTAAGCACTTCGACGCGTTCGATGTTGTAGAGCGAGCGGTAGTATTGCGCATCGTCGCGCAGCCCGTCGATGTAGAAATCGGCGGTGCTTTCCTGCCCGCGGATGAACACCTCGTCGCGGTGGCCTTCACCGGTCTCCATGCTGATGCCGGGGACATAACGCAGCGCTTCGTTCAGCTGGCGGATCGACTGGTCTTCCAGCTGGTCCTCGGTGATATAGCTGACGCCCTGCGGAACGTCGATCAGCGGGGTCGGGGTCTTGGTCGCGCTCGATCCGTCCTGCGTGCCGTAGTCCGACTCGCCATTGCCCGTGACCACGATATCGGTCGGCAGGTAACTGCGCTCGGGCTGCGCGTCGTCGTCGGCGTGGGCCACGGCGGGGAAGAGCAGGGCGGCCCCGGCAAGCAGGGCGGCGCGGCGGTGAAGATGGGGCATCCGGATCTCGCAGTGATAGAGGTCTCAATTGCCCCGGTCAGCTATTGAGAAGTATTCGCACTTGCAAGGGCAGTCGGGGGTATCCCGTAGTCTTCGCGCAGGGTGACACGGCTTTCCCCGTGCCGCCCTGCGATAGTGTTGCCTCAGCGCATCAGTATCCGGCTGCGGTTGCCGCATGCGCCGCAGCCGCAGCCCCCGGGGCCGTCGCCGTGCGAATCAATTCGCGCGCTTCGGCAATCGCTGCCGCTTCGCCGAGATCGCCCGACCGGATCTCGTTCGCGATGGTCAGCAGGCGGCCGCTGATCACCGTCCCGGTCTGCGCTTCCTCGGCGATGGTGATGCCGCCGCGCGCCTGCGCCACCGCATCCCATTCGGCGCGAACCGCTTTCCAGTAGCTTGCAGTGTCCGCCCAATAGGCATCCGCCGCTGCGACATTGTAGTCGTCGAAGGCGTCATAGGTGTTGAGGACATATTCCTGAACCACCGGCGTGAGGCCATCCGCGGCGGAGCCATCGGGCATCATCTTGGTGTTGTCCTGCCAGTGGATCCAGCCGGTGGGGGTCAGCTGGTGGCGGTTGATCGACGCATAGCGATCGTAGACCGGGTCGCGCACTGCATCGCGGCGGGCGAGCGGGCGCCATGTCCAGTTCGAACGCCAGCGGCGGATGCCCTGGCTGTCCTGCCATTCGCCCCACCCGGCATAGCGCGGGCTGTCGTCGACCTGATAGACCGTCTGCGACCAGCGACCATTGCGCAGCCGTTCGGGCATTTCGACCCATTCCCAGCTGTTGGGGCCGGTATAGGCGAGGATTTTCTCAGGCTCGTATTCCCAGTCCTGGCGCCAGTGCTTGATGACGAATTCCTCGCCCTCCTCGCCCACGACGAGCAGGTGCTGGAGGACGATCCTGGTGCCGGTATCCTCCGCCACGCGGACCGATTCGTGTCCGCCCGAAATCTTGCGGTCGAGTGGTTCGTAGCCCGTCATCCACGGGGTCGATTCCTGCATGTCGAAGCGGACCTTGTAATCGCCTGCCATGCTCAGGATGGTTTCGCGGTCGCGCTCGAAATGGGCGTTCTCGACCGCTTCGCCGCGGTCCGCGATCGGTCCGTCGGCCAGTGCGGGGGCGGCGACGAGCGCGGTGGCGAGAAGGGCGGTGCGGAAGAAAGTTCGTACGTTGGTCATGGTGTCCTCCCTCAGAACTGGAAGCTGAGCGAAACGCTCGCATTGCGGCCGGGCCGGGTATAGGCATCGGTCGTGGTGGATGTGGCCGAGAGCCCCCTGACGTCCTGCCAGTAGGCGTAATTCTCGTCGAAGATGTTGAAGATGCCCGCGCGCAGTTTGAGCGCGTCGGTCACGGCGAAGAAGGCCGTGGCGTCGAGGATGGTGAAGGCATCGGGGCGATAGCCGCCGTCGGTTTCGTCGAGCGGCTTGCGTGCGTGATGCGTTGCGATCAGCTCGCCGCCGAAGCGGCCCTGCGGCTCGCGATAGCCGATTCCCAGAACCAGGTTGAGCGGGTCGATCGTGTCGAGCGGGGCGGGGGCCTGACCCGGCGAGAGAATGTCGCCATCGGCATAGGCAATCGCGAAGCGGCTGTAGAAGCCGTTGCCCATGCGGAAATTCGCCTTGGCCTCGACGCCATCGATGGCGACCGCATCGTAATTGACGAACTGGTACTGTGCCGGATCCATCGGGGTGAACGACCCGCCGACCACCTGCTGGCTGATGAAATCGTCATAGTCGGCAGTGAAGGCGGCAATTTGCAGCGACACCGCCTCGGTCGAGAACTTGATCCCGGCTTCCCAGCTCTCGCTGGTCTCGGGGCCCAGGTCCGGATTGGGCAGCGAGGTGTAGCCGTAGGCCAGGTTCTCGAAGAAGTTGTTCACCTGGTACGGCGTCGGGGCGCGGAAACCCTGCGCGTAATTGGCGTAGAGCAGGACGTCGTTCGCCAGCTTGACCGTCACGCCCAGCTTGGGCGACAGGCGATCATCGCTTTGCGCCGATCCCGCGAATTCGGGCAGCAGCGGATCGTCGGTCGGATCGAGATCGTAGAAATCGTACCGCAGCGCGGGAAACAGCGTCACCGCCCCGTCGAGGAAGGTGAATTCGGTGGCGAGGAATACGCCGCCGAGCATGAAGTCGGTGGCAGGGAAGGCGCGCGTGGGGAAGACCTCGCCAAACGGCGGTTCGGTTCCGTCGCGCAGGCCCTCCTGCCGCGTCCAGCTGACATCGCCGCCAAAGGCGAGCGTGGTGCGGAAGGCATCGCCGCCGAAGACGCTGCGCGCTTCTGCCGAGGCGCCGTAGACCTCGTTCTCGAACGTGTTCAGCCGNTCGCGATCGGGGCGNGGGGTGGCGCNGACGGGCGAGCGGTCCTCATCGGTGAACTGCACGTCCTGCCCGTCCTGATAATAGGCCGCGGCATGCGCGTAATCGATCACGCCTTCACCGGCATAGGTCCAGTCGAGCGAGACGCCACCGCGTTCGGTGGTGTCGAGCGCGGTCAGATCGTCGACGATCCAGCTGGGGAAGGGGCCGAAGAGGAAGGCCGGACCCTGCCCGGAGAGGACATCGGTGGCGACTTCGGTTTCGAGATATTCGCCCGTCAGCCGCAGCCGGTGCGCGCCAGTATCCCACACCAGCTTGCCCAGGACGGCGTTCGAATTGCCGTCCTGCGGGTTGGGCAGCGTGCGTGAGCTGCCGAGGCCGCCGATTTCACCGCGGTTTTCCAGTTCCTGGAAGTCGCGCCGGGTGTAGGACAGCATCGCCGAGACATCGCCGAAGATGCCGGCAAGCGCCGCGGTCTCGGTGAACTCCTCATCGGCGCTCGAATAGGAGGCACGGACAAATCCGCCGAACCGGCTGCCGGGTTCGATGAGATCGACCGGGTCGCTGGTGGTGAAGCTGATCGCGCCGGCCAGCCCGTCGCTGCCGTAAAGTGCGGAAGCCGGACCGCGCAGGATCTCGACCGATTTGACGAGGCTTACATCGGTGTACCCGCCGCGCCCCGCATCCTGCGCGCCGAAGGAAAAGCCCTGGGGGCTGCGGATGCCATCGACCTGGATGAGCACGCGGTTCCCGCCAATGCCGCGGATGATGAAGTCTTCGTTCCGGGCACGCCCGGTCGCGCCGAGCGCGGCACCGAAGCGGGCCGGGGCGCGGCGCACCGAAACGCCGGGTTCGTAGCGCACGAGGTCCTTGATGTCGGTGGCCAGTTCGTCGGCGATCTGCTCGTCGTCGATCACGGTTACCGTCGCCGGGGCGTCCGCAATCTGCAGCGGAATGCGGGTCGCCGTGACAACGATCTGTTCGTCATTTTCCGTGGCCGCCTCATCCGCCGCCAGCGCCGCTGCGGGCGTGCAGGCAGCGGCCAGTGCGGCGAGGGCCGATCCCGTTTTCCAGCCAGCGCTGCGGTTCCTGACGGGCGCGCCGAAAACGCGCGTGGCCGGTTCGAGTGTCGATCTCATCATATCCCCTGTGGTGTCCGTTGGTATGCGGCGAGCTGATATTGCGAATCACTCTCATTCGCAACACGGAAAATGAGGCGGGATCGGTTTTGTGCCCTTTTCTCCCCCGCGCAGCTCGATTAGCCAGCTGTGCGAAAAGGAGATCCATTCGATGAAAGCGACAATCTGGCACAACCCGAAATGCGGCACCTCGCGCAAGACGCTGGCCATCCTGGAAAACCTGTCGCGGCTAGAGGTGGAAGTGATCGAGTATCTCAAGCACCCGCCCACTGCGGACAAGCTGCGGCAGCTCTATCGCGATGCCGGCATCACTCCCAACGAAGGCCTGCGCACACGCGGGACCGATGCGCAGGAACGCGGGCTGGTCGATGCACCTGCCGAGGATGTTCTGGCGGCGATGGCAGCCGAACCGAGCCTGATCGAACGGCCGCTGGTCGAAACCGAGAAGGGTGCGCGGCTGTGCCGGCCGCAGGACCAGGTGCTGGAAATCCTCTAGCGGCGTTCGCTGGTGAGCGCGGCGTCCGGCTGCAAGGCCAGCCAGCCATAGGCGAAGACGATGGCGCACAGGCTGACGATCAAACCGAAGCCCAGCCAATCCGAATGGTTGTACAGCCACACGCCGAGCGCGGGGGCATAGATGAAGCTCGCCCCCGCAACGGAAGCGGTCACCCCGCCAGCCTGCCCCTGTTCGGCGCGGCTGACGGCCAGCGAAGTGCCCGAGGTGTTCCCCGGACGGAACAGCCCGAAGCCGAGCGAGGCGATCGAATAGCCCAGCGCGATGGTGTGGATCGTCTGTCCGAGGCCGAGCACCACAGTCCCCACCGCAGCGATGGCAATGCCCCATAACGATGCGGCGCGCGGGCCGAGGTCGAGGCGCGGAATCAGGCCCCATTGCGCCAGCAGCGTGGCAATGGCGCCCGCCATCAGCACCAGCCCCACGGGGCCCGCCCCCGCAGCGGGGTCGCCGCGCAGGCCCAGGCGGTCGAGCACGAGAAATCCCGCGATCCCGAGCACCATCGCCTGGGCATGGCCGCCGAGAAGGCCCGATACGACCCACGGCCGCAGCCGCGGTTCGAACCAGCGCAGCTTGCCCGGCTCGGCCCCGACCGCATCGTCTTCGTCGCTCTCGTCCTTGCCGACCTCGTTGGGCGGACTGCCCGAATGGGGCGATTCGTAGGCGGTGCCGCGCGCCGGGAATTGCGGCTCGTCATTGGGCAGCCGCCACCGCACGGCGACCAGTGTGATCGCGCCGATCAGCGCAAACACCAGGAACGGCCCGGCCAGCCCGACCACGGGCAGGACCATCAATGGGGCAAGGGCGGGGCCGATGACCGTGCCCAGCCCGAAACTCGACGCAATCAGCGACAGCGCCTGCGTGCGTTCGGCGCGCGGCGTCCGGCTGGCGACATAGGCCTGCACTGCCGGCGGGGNGGCGCTGCCNAAACCGCCATAGAGGCTGCGCGCCGCAGCAAACAGCAGGAGGCACCAGAGCGCGGGGAAGATGCCCGCCAGGCCCAGCCACAGGATCAATCCGCACAGGACGAAGCTGGCGATGAAACCGAGCATCCCGAGCGCCATCATCGCCTTGCGTCCGCGCTGGTCCGATTTCCGCGCCCAGAACGGTGCGCACACCACCCACAGCAGCGCCGACCAGCTGTAGGCCAGGCTGATCCAAACGTCGTCCACGCCCAGCGATGTGCCGATCGAAGGCATCACCGACTGCATCGCCGTATTGCCAGCAGCGGTGGTCAGCATCACGGCGAAGAGCAACGCCATCCGTCCCCGCGGGATGGCGCGCGCGCGTTCGGCAGGCGGCTCCGTCAGCGGGCGGGCGGGATCGATATCGGCCATCGGCACCAGCGGTAGGCGCGCGCCCGCATCCTTGCAATGGACTAGCGGGACTGGCAAACCGGCGGCTTCATCGAACTGTCATAGGGTTGGCAATTTTGACCGGACATCAGGGCGCTGGCGTGATCGCGCGGCCGAACATGCGCAAACGGCTCGCGCGGACTTTCGGCCAGTGGGGCGTGTTCTTTCGCGGGTTCATCGAAGAACCGCGGATGGTCGGGTCGATCATTCCCTCTTCGCGCTTCACCATCCGCAAGATGCTGGCGCCGGTCGACTGGGACCGCTGCGAGGTGTTTGTCGAATACGGCCCGGGAGTTGGCACTTTCTGCCAACCCGTGCTCGACCGCTTGCGGCGCGATGGCACGCTGATCGTGATCGACACCAACCCGCTGTACATCGACTATCTGCGCAAGCACTTCCGCGACAGCCGTTTCCACGCGGTGCACGGCTCGGCGGCCGACGTGGTCGAAATCGTCAGGGCGCACGGCCATGACGGCGCCGACTATGTCCTTTCCGGCCTGCCGTTCTCGACCCTGCCCGATGGCGTCGGACCTGCAATCGCCAAGGCCACCCATGACGTGATCCGCCCGGGCGGGGCGTTCCTCGTCTATCAGTTCTCGGCCAAGGCACGCGATTTCATGGCCAAGCATTTCCGCCGGATCGATCGCGGGTTCGAATTCTGGAATGTCCTGCCGTGCCAGCTGTTCTGGGGCTGGAAAGACCGCGCCGACTAGCCGTCGGCTGACGGCGTCCGTTCATGGCCCAGCCGGGCCAGCTGCGTGTGCACCGCGGCCAGCACGCAGACTGCCACCACCACCATCACGGCATTTACCAGTCCCGAAAGCACGCCTTCGCCGAGCAGCGCGGCCTGTTCCCCGGCCAGCGCGAAGGGCAGGCCCAGCACCAGCGTGATGACCACAGACAGAACCATGAAGGCGACCAGCAGCAGCAGGTAGAACAGGAACAGGCGGAAGCTTTGCCCGCGGGTAAGCTTCCAGGACCGCCTGAGCGCCCGGACCGGATTGCGTTCCCCCTCGATCGCGATGACCGGCGCGACCAGCGACAGCTTGACCACGATATAGCAAGTGACGACGAAGGCGACGATACCGCCAAGCACCGCGAGCGCCTGCAACCCGGTCAATGCCCCGATCGCGGTCAGCAGGACGGCGACGAAGACGATCAGCGCCACCTGCAGCAGTTGCGCGGCAATATAGCTGAGCACCGACCGCCCGCCTGCGGCCAGCGCCTCGCCCACCGTGGGATTGGCGCGCTGCCGGACCAGCGCGAGCATGGCCAGCAGGCCGATCCCCTGGATGATCGCGAGGACCAGGAACAGCCACCAATAGCTGGCGTACAGATCGCTTGCGGCCGCTGCCATCAGGTCGAAATTGCCGCTGGCCTGCGCGGCCTGCAGATCGCCCATCTCGGGCAGGGCCATGGCGACACCGGCATAGGGCAGGAAGAAGAAGACCCCGGCGACGACCGCCAGCAGCCCCAGGTTGCGCGACAGCAATCGCGAGGCGTCCTTCCAGGCGGTATCGAGGTTGAATTTCATGCAGCGCTACTCCCGTTTGCCCCTTGATAAGCGTTCCGCCAGTCGCCACGCAATCGCCTATGTCCACTGCTTCACCCGAAACCGTCGAATGGCGCGCCGAGCCTGGCCGGATCGACTACCGCGCCGCGCTCGACAGCATGACTGCGCGCAATCATGCGATCGCCGAAGGCGCAGCGGGCGAACTGGTCTGGCTGCTCGAACATCCCCCGGTCTATACGGCCGGGACCAGTGCCGATGGCGCCGAACTGCTCGATCCGCGGTTCGATGTCGTCGAGGCGGGGCGCGGGGGACGGTACACCTATCACGGTCCGGGGCAGCGGATCGGCTATGTCATGCTCGACCTGAAGCAACGCGGCCGCGACGTGCGTTGTTTCGTCCATTCGCTCGAAGGCTGGGTGATCGCCACACTGGCGGATATCGGCGTCGACAGCTGGCGCAGCGAAGGCCGGATCGGCATCTGGACGCGCGATATCGATGGGCGCGAGGCGAAGATCGGAGCCATCGGCGTGCGCGTGCGGCGCTGGGTGACGATGCACGGCTTCTCGGTAAACCTGGCCCCCGATCTTGCCCATTTCGGCGGCATCGTGCCCTGCGGCATCGAGGATTTCGGCGTAACCAGTCTCGAGCGTTTGGGAATCGCGCTTGCGCCTGCGGCATTCGATGAGGCATTGCACCGGCGCTTCGGTGATTTCCTCGAAGCGCTCGAAGGGAAGGGCTCCGCGCTGCCATGAGATTTCGTTCGCTGGTCCTGCTCGTCGCTGGCCCGCTCGCCCTGTCAGCCTGTCAGGACGAGGCCCCGCTCGAGGAAAACGTCGACGAGGCCGGCCGCGCCGCCAAGGGCGAGGTGCTCGGCGGGACGATCAGCGACGACATGATCCCGCTCGACCGGCTGCGTTCGCAATCGCCTCCGGTGGCCGATGCGCCTGCCGCTTCGCAGGGTGCGGGCGCGGGGGATCCCGCTCCGAGCGCGCCTGCCGTGGCCGAACGGAATGACGATGCGGACGATGTGCCGGCGCAGCCCGACGACGCAGGGCAGGATAGCCCCGAGGGCTAGTCTTCGCCCAGCAACCGCCTGGCGCGTTGCAACTCGGACCGTTCGACCCGGCGGTCTCCCACCACCAGGAACGGCGCATCGGGATCGGCGCGGAAGGCGGCAACGATCCTGAAGGCTTCGGATAGCTCGCTTTCCAGCGGAGCGAAGGCGGAATCGATCCAGGGAACCTGCGCGGGATGGACCGCGACCATGCCGGTGAAGCCGTCGGCCCGCGCTGTTTCCGCCACCCGGCGGCCGGTATCGGCGTCCTGCACGTCGCGGAAGGGATGTTCGATGGCATCGATGCCGCGGGCATGCGCGATCAGGACCACCTGCGCCCGGACATGGGCCAGCGGGTCGCTCCAGCGTCCGCCGGGGCCGCGCAGGCGCCGCGCGCCGATTGCTCGGGCGAGGCCGATCGCATCCCATGTCAGCCCAGACACGCGCGGGTGCAGATCGTCCGCCAACCGGCCGATCGCCAGTGCATCGACCGGACGCGATCCGAGCTGGGGGATTATCCGCGTGATGTTGGCGGCCAGCCCCAGCCGGTCTTCCACTTCGTAGAGCACCGAGGCCAGCTGGCGGATGTCCTCGGCGCCGCGGCAATTGGCGAGCACGATGCCATGCGGGGACCCTTCCATCGCGGCGCCGAGCGCCTCGCGCCAGTCCACCGTATCGAGCCCCGGAATGCGCGCCCACCGTTCGAACCGGCGTTCGGCGACCACCTGTTCGCGATGCGCGCGCAGCCATGCGCTCGCCGCCATCCGGGCCGCAGCCTGCAAGCCGGGCGCCAGCGGACGGGCGAGGTCGATGACGATGGCACCCGCACCCGATCCGGCGGCCGCGGCGATAGCCTTGTCATTCTCTGCCGGGATCAGGATCCACGATCGCATTGAACCTCCAGACTATCGCCAAGGGCAAATCAGCCCACTGCAGCTTGATCCTCATCGGTTAGTTTAGGGTAATCGATGTATCCGTGTGGACCCTTACCATACCAGCTGCGCGGGACATCCACATTCGGGGCGATGTCCGCCCCCAGCTTGAAGCGCTCGGGCAGATCGGGATTGGCAATGAAATCGCGGCCCCAGCTGATCGCATCGGCGCGGCCCGCATCGATGTCGGCCACCGCCTCTGCGGCCGAATAGTCGCTGTTGAGAACGAGGGTGCCCGAGTAGATCTTGCGGATCAGCGGGCTCTGCTTGGGCACGTCGGTACTGCCGAAAGTGCCGTCGGGCCCGGGCTCGCGCAGTTCGAGAAAGGCCACGCCGAGTTCCTCGACGACCTTGGCGGCCGCGCCGAAGGTGGTTGCGGGATCGCTATCGTCGCAGCCCTGCGTTTCGCCATTGGGCGACAGCCGGACGCCGACCCGGTCCTTACCCCATACATCGATCAGCGCGGTCAGCACTTCGCGCAGGATCCGGGTGCGATTTTCGGCGCTGCCGCCATATTCGTCTTCGCGCAGATTGGTGCTGTCGCGCAGGAACTGGTCGATCAGATAGCCATTGGCGGCGTGAAGCTGGACACCGTCGAAGCCGGCCTTCTTCGCATTCTCGGCCGCCTTGCGGTAGTCCTCGACGATGCGCGCGATGTCCTCGACGGTGGCCGCTCTTGCCTGTTCATAGTCCTTGCGGCCTTCGAATGTGTGCGCGTGGCCCGGCGCGGTCGTCGCGCTGGCGGAAACCGGCGGATTGCCGCCGAGGAAATCGGGATGCACCAGCCGGCCCATGTGCCACATCTGCAGCACGATCAGCCCGCCTTCATCGTGGACCGCCTGAGTCACCTGCTTCCAGCCCTCGACCTGTTCATCGCTCCAGATACCGGGGGCGGCGGGCCAGCCCAGTCCTTCGACGCTGATCCCGGTGGCTTCGGAGATGATCAGCCCGGCACTTGCCCGCTGCCGGTAATATGTCGCCATCATCTCGTTGGGCACCGATCCCGGCTGGGTCGAACGCCCCCGCGTGAGCGGTGCCATGAAAATCCGGTTCGGGGTTTCGAGGGCACCCATGGTGAGCGGCTGGAACAGGCTTTCGTGCATGCAGGGCAATCCTTCTTGCTGACGCGTTTGGATCAAAGAGCTAGGGGCGGCCAATGACCAGCGCAACCGCTCCCCGCGACAAGAATGGCTATCAGGCGAGCGCATGGCACTTCGCGGCGCTGATCGCTGGCAATGTCGCGCTGGCGCTGGGGCCCTGGCTCGTGCGGCTGGCGGACACCGGGCCGGTGTCGGCCGGATTCTGGCGCCTGCTGCTGCCGATCCCGCTGCTCGCCCTGCTGGCCTGGCGGGGGCGTTCACCGCTGGCGCTCGATCGCGGCCTGGCGCTGCTCTGCCTGCTGGCAGGCGCGTTCTTCGCAGTCGATCTTGCCAGCTGGCATGTCGGGATCGAGCAGACCCGGCTCGCCAACGCGACGCTGTTCGGCAATTCGGGCAGCGTGATCCTGATGATCTGGGGCCTGATCGCGGCGCGGCGGGCGCCGACGGGCCAGGAAGGCATCGGTGTGTTTGCCGCATTGGCGGGGGCCGGCATACTGCTGGGCCGCAGCCTCGAGATCTCGCCGACCAGCTTCGCGGGCGATTTGTTCTGCCTGCTTGCGGGCGTGTTCTACGCTTTCTACCTGCTCCCGGCCCAGCGCGCGCGGGCGCAGCTGGGGCAGTGGACGGTCCTGCTCTTGGTCAGCCTCGCAGCGGCACCGATACTGCTCGGAATTGCGCTGGTGGCAGGCGAGCCGGTGTGGCCGGGTACGGCGGGTTGGGGCCCCGTGCTGATCCTGGCGCTGAGCAGCCAGATCGTCGGGCAGGGCCTGCTGGTCTTCGCGCTGGGTCATTTTCCGCCGCTGATCATCGGCATGGCCTTGCTGACCCAGCCCGCGCTGGCTGCCCTCGTCGGCTGGCTCGTTTTCGGCGAAACGCTGGTGCCGCTCGATGTGGTCGGCATGGTGCTTGTCGGCACGGCGCTGGTGCTGGCGCGGGCGAAGCGCAAGCCGCGGGTGCGCTAGCGCTCGATATCCTGGAGGAAGCGCTGGTAGCGTGCCTCCACCATGTCGAGCTCGGGGCCGACCAGATGTTCGCGTGCTTGCAGCATCAGCAGGTTGCCTTCGCGGGCGAGGGTTTCGCGCCGCGTCTCGTCATCGAGCGTGGACGCCGCATCGACCATCGCCTCGAACGCGACCTGGGCGGCGATTCGGTTGTTGGCCAGTCCGCCGCGCATCGCGCCGAAACCGCGGCTGACGAAATGTTCGAAATCGTCCTCGAGCAGGACCACGCGCGGCTCTTCGCCATTGCTGGCATAGCTGCGCGTGAGGTCCCGCCGTCCCAGTTCGGCCGTCGCCGCGCCGAGCCAGTGGACCGCGGTAACGGCAGTGAAGGGATCGTTGATCCCGGGCGAGAGCGCGCGCAAGCCGATTTCCACCAATTCGTCGATCAGGAACTGCATGTCCTGGCTCGGCGTACGCATGCTGCCCAGCGTGAAGCATTCGCGGACATCCGCGTCGGGGCAATCCTCGACCACATCCATGTCCGCCCAATAGGCGATCACGACCTTGGGGTGGACGAAGTCCCCCGTGCGGACGGCCAGCTTGAGCTTGCCGTTCTCGCGCTGCGCGATCCGTTCGAGCCGCGAGAAGGAAATCGCTTGTACGTATCCCGTTTCGCGCGCGGTTATCGGGCTGCCGTCGGGCGCCGTCCCGGCGCGCTGGCCGGTGTTGGGATCGGGAAACCGCGCCTCGATATCGGTCAGCAGGCGCGCGCCGATGTCCTTCAGGACCGTGTTGATGCGGATCGAGGCAGGAATGTGGTTGAGGAAATAGACGAGTACCGCGACCGAAAGCGCCATCAGGCCGAAGGCGACCAGCAGCGACAGCTGCGGGACGAAGCCCGGCAGCGCGGTTGCGGCGGCGTCTTCCAGATTGGTCGCCACCTCGTCTTCCGCCCGCACGCTGCGCAGCACGGTGATGGCATAAACGAATGTGCCGATGAAGGTCGCCAGGCTGAACTGGTTGCCGCGGTCTTCCATGAAATTGGTCAGCAGGCGCGGGCCGTAATTGCCGCTGGCATAGGCGACTGCGGCGATGGTGATCGAGAACACGGTCGATGCGACCCCGATCATTGACCCGGCGATGACCGTTAGGATGTTGCTCGCCCCGTCGGGGCGCGCCGGTTCGAGCCAATCCACGTCGTTGAGGAAATCGGCCCATCCGCTGCGGTCGAGCCAGATCGTACCAAGCGCCAGTGCCACGCAGACGATCGAAAAGAGCGCCGGCAGGAACCAGTAGCTGGCATTGATGTCGTGCCAGAATTTGCGCAGCCGTGCGATCATGCTTCGCCGGCTACCGCAAGCAGGCACTTGTCGAAAGCACGATCGATGTCCGCCCGGTCGGAATCGTGTTCGGCATTGGCGCGGGCATGGGCATGCATTTCCGCTGTGCATGTCTGGAAGAACTGCAGCAGCGCGCCCGGGCAGCCCTGTCCGGCCAGCAGCGTTCTCAATCGCGCGAGATTTTCGATGATCCGTATCGAGACCGAAGGATAATCGGCGGCGGCCTGGCGAAACGCCTTGAGAGGGCCTTCGAACAGCCCGCGGAAATCCTGCCCCGGCAGTTCGAACCGGGGATCGTGTTCGTACACTGCGACCAGCCCGTCATCGACCCAAGTTTGCGCATGGCCCGCCATCGCGGCGGCGAGCTGGTCAGCGCAGGCCAGCGCGGTGTAGAAATCGTTGATCCCGGGCGAGAGGGCGCGGCTGGCCACTTCGACCAGCAGCCGGACCTGATAGACCGTCGACTGCACGCTGGAACGAAAATCGCCGATTGCCACGGTGCGCAGCACGGGTTTGGTCTTGCGAGGTTCATATTCGAACTGGACCAGCGGTTCGCCCTTCAGGACATGCTGGCCCGGTGCCGCGCAGAAGCGGACCTGCCCTTCGTGCGTGGCCAGGCGCTTGCGCAACCGCTCGAGGTCCATTCCCTCGACATAGCCTTCGCGCGGGGCGGGCAGGGCGAAGCGCCATTCGCCCGCGAAAGGTTCTGCCGCCACGACCGGGATGGCAATGCTCGACGCTTCGGTACCAAGATGCGCGATCGAGCGGTCGACGAACATCGTACGCCCCAGATCGTGGATTGCCACGCCCAGCATGGCGATGTTGACCAGTTCGAGCGCGAACAGCACCGCCAGCGCGAAGTGCGGCAATTCGGCAAGGCTTGCTTCGGGATCGATCCGCGACAGCACCACGATCGAGAAAACGAGGCAGAAGGTCAGCCCGGCAACCGAGACGCGGGTAAGCACCTTGTCGAGCCAGCGATCGACCAGCCGTACGCCCAGATTGGCCGTGGCCAGCGTCAACACGATCAGCGTGACCGACCAGTAGAGCGTCAGCAGCGCCGCGTTCACCCCGACAATCGCGATCGCGAGGTCCTGCGCCGCATCGCCGGCGACGAGCAGGGTGACTCCGCGCTCGAACAGCCATTCCCCGGCAAAGGCGCGGTCCGTCCACAGAACCGCCACACCCAGCAGCGGGGCTCCGAACACGGCGATCAGCGGCAGCGACCAGTAATTGGCCACCAGCCGGTGGATCACATATTGCGAGATGCCGCGAAGCGGGCCCTTGGCGGCCAAATGCCGTTCCTTCTCATAGCGGACGCCCCTATCCTAAAGGACAGGGACAGTAACGCGCCAGCCCGGAATGCGTGCCTTACTGCGCGCCCGTCCCGATTTCGCGGTTGAGATAGGCGAGCAGCAATGCGGCGCGCTTCGCGTCTTCTTCATGGTCCGATCCGACCGAATGGCCGCCCTCGCGGTACTCGTGATAATAGAAGGTCTGGCCCCAGGCTTCGTGCTTGGCCGCCGCCTTGCGCGCGTGGCCGGGGTGCACGCGGTCGTCGAGCGTCGAGAGATAGTAGAACGCCGCGGGGACGTCCGGCGTATCGCGCATGTTCTGGTAGGGCGACCATTCGCGCATGAAGGCCCAGTCCGCCGGTACGTCGGGATTGCCGTATTCGGCCATCCACGATGCGCCCGCGAGCAGCTTGTTGTAGCGCTTCATATCGATCAGCGGGCTGCCCGAAATGATTGCGCCGTATAGATCGGGGCGCTGGTTCGCGACCGCGCCGACCAGCACGCCGCCGTTCGAGCGGCCCGAAGCGGCGATGCGGCCCGGGGAAGCCAGCCGGTTGGCGACGAGATCGTCGGCCACCGCATGGAAATCGTCGAAGCTGTTCTGGCGTTTTTCGCGCAGCGCGTCTTCGTGCCAGCGCGGCCCGTATTCACCGCCGCCACGGATATTGGCGAGGACATAGGCATTGCCGCTTTCGACCCAGAACAGGCCAAGCGGCCCGCTGCGATAGGGTTCGGCGGTAAGGTATTTGGGTGTCTGCGCCGCGCGGAATCCGCCATAGGCGTGGATCAGCGTGGGCAGCGGCCCTTCGGCGCCTGCGGGACGGACGAGGTAATAGGGCACCCTGGTGCCGTCTTTCGACGTGGCAAACTTCTGCTCGACGCTGAACTTGCTCGCATCGAACTGTGCCGGCTCGCTCGCGATGGCGACGGGCTCGCCCTCGCTCGGCACGGCATAGAGCGTGGGCGGGGTCAGCATGCTTTCCACGGTGACGAAAGCGGTGTCACCAGTACCGCTGGTCTCGGCAATCTGGATGGTGCTGTTGGCGGGCAGGTCCATTGCGCGTTCGGTCCAGCCGGTGGCGTCGGGTGTCAGCTCGATGAGCTTGCCCGAGACATCGTCGAGCACCTTGACCCACAGCTTGTTTTCCGACGCCGCGACCTGTTCGACCGCCTGCGTTTCGCTCGGTCTGAAAATCACGGTCGGCGCAACGCTGCGGCCGGCTGCGATATCCGCAAGCGACCAGGCGACCAACGCGCCCATCGGCGCGCTCCACCCGGCGCTCGACACCTGCAGCGAGTTCATGTTGGCAATCACATGGCCGTCGAGCACGGCCTCGAAGCCCGCGTCCCGAGGCAGCGGCAGGGCAATCAGCGATCCGTCCTCGGCGACGAGGCTGTATTCGCCCGTCCAGAAATCGGGGCCCCGGCGGACGAACCGCCACCGCGTTTCACCATCGAGCACCGAGAAGCCGCTCATGCTGATATCGGTCTGCTGGCCTTCGGCAATCAGCCGTGCCTGGGCGAAATCTGTCCCGCGCTGCCACAATTTGACCAGCCGCGGATAACCTGAATCGGTGAGCGATCCGGCGCCTTCATCGGTGCCGACGAACAGCGTGTTCTCATCATACCAGGCGACATTGGACTTGGCTTCGGGCAGGGTGAACCCGCCTTCGACAAAAGCGCCGGTCGCGATGTCGAACTCGCGGACCACGTCGGCATCGGTGCCGCCCGGGCTGAGCGAGACAAGGCAGCGGGTGTATTCGGGCGCAAGGCAGTTGGCGCCGTGCCACACCCAGCTCTGGCCCTCGTCCTCGCCAAGCTGGTCGACATCGATGAGTGTGCGCCATTCGGGGGCGCCCGCCAGATAGCTCTCCAGCGTCGCGGTGCGCCACAGCCCGCGCGGATTGTCTGAATCGCGCCACAGGTTCGTGACCTGATCGCCCATGATCGCATAGGGCATGGCGATCTGCCGCGTATCGTCGAGGATCTGCCTGGCCCAGGCCTTTGCCAGGGGATATTCCGCCTGCGCGGTCAGCACCGCCTCGGTATCGGCATTCCACTGGTCGACCTTGGCCAGCGCGCGCTCGCCCTGGATTTCCTCGAGCCAGATATACGGATCCTCCGCACCGCTCTCCTGCGCCGCAATCGGAGCGGCGGCGAAAACGAGCGCGGCGGCCAGCGCCAGGCGTGCGACCATCAATTCTCTCCCTGAGGTGTGTTCAGACCTTGCCTAGATCGCCTTGGCCGATCGTGCCGCTGGCCATTTCGAGCATGCGGTCGAGGCTCTGCTTGGCCTTGAGGCGCAACCCTTCCTCGATCTCGATCCGCGGTTCGAGATCACGCAGGCAGGCGTAGAGCTTTTCCATCGTGTTGAGCGCCATGTACGGACAGATGTTGCAGCTGCAGTTGCCGTCCGCACCGGGCGCGCCGATGAAGGTCTTGTTGGGCAGCGCCTTTTCCATCTGGTGCATGATGTGAGGCTCGGTCGCCACGATCAGCGTGTCGCCTTCGAAGGTCTCCGCGAACTGCAATATGCCGCTGGTCGAACCGACATAATCGGCATGATCGACGATGGTCGGCGGGCATTCGGGGTGCGCGGCGACCGGGGCGTCGGGATGCTGCGCCTTGAGCTTCAGAAGCTCGGTCTCGCTGAACGCCTCGTGGACGATGCACACGCCCGGCCACAGCAGCATCTCGCGGTTGAACTTGCGGCTCATGTAGCCGCCCAGATGCCGGTCGGGGCCGAAGATGATCTTCTGGTCCTCGGGGATCTGGCTGATGATCGTTTCCGCGCTGGAGCTGGTGACGATCACGTCGCTGAGCGCCTTCACCTCGGTCGAGCAATTGATGTAGGTCAGCGCGATATGGTCGGGATGCGCTTCGCGGAACGCCCTGAACTTGTCCGGCGGGCAGCTGTCCTCGAGGCTGCAGCCCGCGTCCATGTCGGGCAGCACCACGATCTTTTCGGGGCTGAGGATCTTGGCCGTATCGGCCATGAACTTCACGCCGCAGAAGACGATGACATCGGCATCGGTTTCGGCGGCTTTTTTGCTCAATTCCAGACTGTCGCCGACGAAATCGGCAAGGTCCTGAATATCGGCGGTCTGGTAGTAATGCGCGAGAATGATCGCGTTCTTCTCCTTGCGGAGGCGATTGATCTCGGCGAGCAGGTCCTGGCCGGTCGGCAGGTCGGTCTGTGCGGTCATGTGGGGTCCCGTCTGCTACGTTTGGGGCGCTTATAGACCGAACGGCCCGGAAGGCGAGGGCGTTCCTACATTGTGAAGCCGGGTGGCAGAAACGCCTCCATCGGACGCAGTTCGCCCGGCGTGTCCGCGATGACGCTGCGGGTAATCGCCATGCCCGGTTCGGAATGGGCGAGCAGCAACGACAGGACGAACACGGCGGCGTAGATGCCGAGGCCCCACAGATAGGCGGGATGCACGCGTCCCGTCGCGCGCTTGTCGGCGATCATGCCGATTACGGGAAACACCATCGTAGCCAGCGTGGTGATCGTCCAGGCATGCGGGATCATCAGCGGCAGAGGCAGGATCCGGCCGAGACCGGGTCCGGTCAGGATCGCCATGGCGCACAGCATCAAGCGCCTGTGCCAGCCGGTGTAGCGCCGCCGGCGCAGCGCCCAGAAGGCAAGGCCGCCGAAGCACCACAGCAGCATCATATTGCTCCACAGGAACTCGCTCACGTGGAAGAAGAAGGGCCCGCCGGTGCGCCGCGCGACCATTACCATCAGCACGCTGCCGAAGACCAGCATCAGCGGGATCCAGAGATAGGCGATCCGGCCGAAACCGGCATGCAATGCCCATTGCCCGCGCAAGGCGGTGACGTGTTGCGCGAGGTAGATCCCGATCCACCCCATGAAGACCGCGGCATGCAGGTGATAGGCGGCGGGGACCGCGAAACTGGACCGGCCCATCGCCAGCTGGAGGGTGAATCCGCCCACAATCACCAGCGCCATGACCAAAGCCATGACAAAGAAAAACCGCGTCTGTTCGCGCGGCGCTGTGACATGCGGCGGATGAATGGTCGCCATGATCCCGTATCTCCTCCAATAACGCGACCTGGCTATTTTTGGAGGAAGCTACCCGGCGGTTCGCGGAGCGTCAATTTCCGGGCGGGGCTTCCCCGTCGAACCGCACTGCGACCGTCACATCGCCATAGCCGGCAATCTGTAACGGAATGGCGAGATTCTGCCGCACCGCATCCTTTGCGGCCTGCCGTGCCAGCGCGAGGACTTCGGGGTTCTTGGCGAAGGCGGCGGCCTTGCGTTCTGCCTGCTGCGAATTGTTGCGTGCAAGGTCGGCGCTCGCATCGCGGCTGACATAGGTGCCTTCGGTAAAGGTTTTCTGCGCCGCCTCGTCGAGATTGGGCCGCGAGATGCGCAGCGCCGGCAGCACCACCGAAAGGGTTTCGCTTCCCGCGTCCCAGGCGAACCGGTCGCGGTCCATGGTCGACAGGTCGAGGCGGTATTCGACCGTCGCTGGAATGATCGCCGCCTGCCGGCTTTCGAGCAAGTCGATGTTGAGCACGCCGCGCCGGTCGACGCTTTCGGCAACAACCTCGAAGCGGCTGGAAAAGACGGTCAGCGAATTCTGCTTCTCGAACGCCAGCATGGCGCTTCCCACCGGGTCGCCTTCCTCTTGGTAGAAAAACGCGCGCCAGCCGAGCCACGCGACTGCCGCGAGCAGAACGATGACGATCAGCCACGGCACCGCCTGGACGCGCGCGAGCGGGCGGTCCTGCTGAACTTCAGGTGCGACCGTGCGCTCGCTTCGTTTCAGATCGTCTGCCATGTCTTGCCCGAACGGGCGACGAGGCCGCGCTGTTCCAGATCGATCAGATGCGCGGTCACCGACATCTCGGCGGCCTTGTGCAGCTTGGGGTCGAGGCCCTTGTACATCTTGCCGACGAAATCGGGGGCTTCGTGCGGGCCTTCACCCAGCAAGCGGACGATCTGGTTCTCGCGCTGGCGGCGGTGCCCGATCATCCCGCGCACGAGTTGGCGCGGCTTTTCGACCGCTTCGCCATGCGCGGGGTAGAACACCCGGTCCTCGCGCGCGTAGAGCTTGTCGAGGCTCTTCATGTAATCGCCCATGTCCCCATCGGGCGGGATCACGACGCTGGTCGACCAGCCCATGATATGGTCGCCGGTGAACAGCGCGCCGCTTTCCTCCAGCGCGAAGCAGAGGTGGTTCGACACGTGTCCGGGCGTGGCAACCGCGGTCAGCGTCCAGCCGGGGCCGGTCATCTGTTCGCCATCTTCCATGACCCTGTCGGGTTCATAGGTGCGGTCGAACGAGGCATCGGCGCGCGGGCCGCTATCGTCGAGCACCAGCGGCGCGCAGCCGACGATCGGCGCACCCGTGCGCGCGGCCAGCGTCTTCGCTGCGGGCGAATGGTCGCGGTGCGTATGCGTGCACATGATCGCGCAGACGTGTTCCTCGCCGATCGCGGCATCGAGCGCGAGCAAGTGCTCGGTCTCGTCCGGGCCGGGATCGATCACTGCGCAGCCATCGCCGATACCGACGATGTAGGATTGCGTCCCAGTGTAGGTATAGGGCGAGGGGTTCGGCGCCAGCACGCGCCGCACCAGCGGCTCGAGTTGCATCGCCTTGCCGGTCGGCCACGGTTTGGGAGGAGGTCCTGCCATGGCCTTGCATATGGGGGTTTGCTTGCGCCATGTCACCACCCGCCATTCGCAAGGGAGAGAGCATGGCCGATCGCATTCTCGTCCTCGACGCGGGGACCACCTCCACCCGCGCGATGATTTTCGCACCCGACGGGACGATGGAAGCGGTCGCCCAGGAGGAGCTGACCCAGCATTATCCGCGCCCCGCGTGGGTCGAACACGATGCGTCCGAGATATGGACCAAGACGCTTGCCTGCGCGCGGCAAGTCACTGGCGAGGCGGCCGGCGCGATCGCAGCGATCGGAATCACCAACCAGCGCGAAACGGTCGTCGCGTGGGACCGCCATACGGGCGAGCCGCTGGCCCGCGCCATCGTGTGGCAGGACCGCCGGACCGCGCAGTTCTGCGCCGACATGAAAGGCTATGGCCATGAAGCCGCCGTGCAGCAGCGCACCGGGCTGCTGCTCGACCCCTATTTTTCGGGCACCAAAATGCGTTGGATGCTCGACCATGACGAAACCGTCCAGGCCGCGGCGCAGAACGGGGCGCTCGCCTTCGGCACGGTAGAAAGCTGGCTGGTCTACAAACTGTCGGGCGGCGCGCATCTGAGCGATGCGAGCAATGCCAGCCGCACGCAGTTGCTGGCGCTCAACGGGGCGCAGTTCGACGAGGATCTGTGCGAACTGTTCGGCGTGCCGCGTGCGGCGCTGCCCGAGGTCGTCGATACGCACGGATCATTGGCGACGAGCGAGCCCGAATGGCTCGGCAGGGCGATACCCATCTGCGGCCTGGCGGGCGATCAGCAAGCGGCCACGATCGGGCAAGGCTGCCTCGGTTTCGGCGAAACCAAGGCTACCTACGGCACCGGCGCTTTCGTACTGACCAATATGGGGCAGGCGATTCCGCGGTCGGACCACCGCCTGCTGGGTACCGTGCTCTACCAGCAGGATGGCGTAAGGACCTATGCGATCGAGGGGTCGTGTTTCGTCGCGGGCAGTCTGGTCCAGTACCTGCGCGACCAGCTCGGGCTGATCGGCAGCGCTGCGGAAACAGAGGAGCTGGCCCGTTCGATCGAGGATAGCGGTGAGGTTGTGATCGTGCCCGCTCTGGCCGGGCTGGGCGCTCCGCACTGGAAGCCCGATGCGCGCGGCGTGATTTCGGGGCTCAGCTTTGCCAGCGGGCGGGCGCAGATCGCGCGCGCGGCGCTCGAGGCGATGGCGCACCAGACGCATGACTTGGCAAGCGCCTTGGCGGCCGATGGGGCGCCCTGGTGCCGGCTCAACATCGATGGCGGCATGAGCGTCAACGACTGGATGGCGCAGGACCTGGCGAATATCCTCGACCTGCCCGTCGAACGGCCCGATTTCGTCGAGACCACGGCGCTTGGCGCGGCGATCCTTGCAGCGGTCGGCTGGGGATTGTTCGCCACGCTCGATGACGCGGCGCCGGCGATGCGCGGCGGCACGCGGTGCTTTGCTGCCGAAATGGCGAAGGATGTACGCGACGCGCGGCTGGCGCGCTATGCCAAGGCGTTGGCCGCGGCCTGATCAGCCGCGCGCGAAGGCCGCGGTGATGCGGCCGCGCAGTTCTTCCACTGGCGGCTCCCCGGCGTTTGCGCGCCATTCGCGGTCGAGTCGGGCAACGCGTGCATGCAGCGCCTCGCCCTCTTCGATCAGCGCCCGCGTGGCGGGCTCTAGCAGCGCGAGATTGTCCGCATCTGCAGGGGGCTCGTCGGGCAGCCGCCCGCTGCGGGCCAGCTGGCCCGCAGACAGTTCGCCCGAGCGATAGGCCCGCTGGTTGAGCAGCCAGGCAAGCACATGCATCAACCGCGTGGTCGTGCGCAGGCCCTCGATCGACAGCGCGACGCGCGTCAAATCGTCGGGCTGGACCGCGGTGTCGGTCCGCCGCAGATCGAACACGGTGCGCGCGTCATCGGCAAGCACGAGCGCTTGCGAATACAGTTCTTCGATAATTTCGCAGTTGATGTCGCGTGTGGGCATGGATGCACCCTACGCCCCGGTCGGGGGGCTCGCCACTGCGTTTACCATGGCAGTCCTGCGATGGGACGGCTTGCGGCGAAGTCGTTGTGATCAGGCGATTATATCGGGGATCAGCACGTCCTCGATCGCCGCGATGCGGTCCCTCAGAGCCAGTTTGCGCTTTTTCAGGCGGGCCATTTGCAGTTGGTCGACGAAGCCGCTCTGCGCGCCGGTCTGGATCAGCGCCGCAATCGCGACGTCGAGATCGCGGTGCTCGCTGCGGAGCAGGGCCAGCCGTTTGCGCAGTTCCTGTTCGTTCACGCGAACCTTTCCCGGATGATCGCCCTTCGCGACCGTTTCGCCGCATGGCCCCAACTCTGCGTTTTGTAAATCGGCAATCCTGTGGTTTGATACTCCCCTGCGGCGCGTGCCGCGCAAGCGCACGAGTCGCTCCGGAGGTCGCACAACCGTCTAGGAGACAATTCGATGCACTCATCCCATGTCGACGCGCTCAAAGCCAAGCACGCCGGGCTCGAGGCTCGCCTGCACGAAGAAGAAATCCGGCCTGCGCCTGACATTGCGATGATCCGCCAGATCAAGAAGCAGAAGCTGCGGATCAAGGAAGAGATCGCGTCGAGCTGATCGGATCTTTCGGGAAGCGGGGATTGGCATCCCGCTTCCGCCCTCTCATCAATTTGCTATAGGCTGCAGCCATGACAGCTGCAGCCTCCGCCCGCCAGATCCTTACCCGCCTGCACGAGGTGATGGCCGGGCGCACGCATGCGCAATACAAGCTCGACCGGGTTGTCGAGATCATCGCCGAAAGCCTGTCGAGCGAGGTCTGCTCGATCTACCTGCTGCGCGAAGGTGCGCTGGAGCTTTATGCGACGCAGGGCCTCAATCCCGAAGCGGTGCACGTGACGCGGCTGGCCGTGGGCGAGGGGCTTACCGGCACGATCGCGAACAATATCGAGACGCTCAACCTGGCCGAGGCCAAGGCGCATCCCGATTTCGCCTACCGCCCCGAAACGGGCGAGGAACAGTTCCATTCCTTTGCCGGCGTCCCGATCGTCTACCGCGAACGGGCGGTCGGTGTCCTGTGCGTGCAGCATGTCGATCCGCGGCGCTATGAAGATGTCGAGATCGAAGCTCTGCAGACCACCGCAATGGTGCTGTCGGAACTGATCGCACACAAGGAACTGGTCGACGGCGAAAGCGTGATCGACCTCGAGATATCGCATGTCGAAAACGACATCCTCGAAGGACTGCCGCTGGTCAAAGGGCTCGCGGCGGGGCAGGCGGTGTTTCACCAGCCGCGGATCGAGATCGACCAGGTCGTGGCGGAAGATGTCGAGGCGGAACGCCAGCGTGTGTACCGCGCCTTCGACAAGATGCGCGACCAGATCGATGCGCTGGCACGCGAGCCCGAATTCGGCAAGGGCGGCGAACATGTCGAGGTGCTCGAGACCTACAAGATGTTCGCCTATGACGAGGGTTGGAGCCGGCGCATCAACGAGGCGATCGACAGTGGGCTGACGGCCGAGGCGGCGATCGAACGGGTGCAGCAGCGTACGCGGATGCGCATGCGCGAGATCGACGATCCGCTGCTGGCCGATCGCATGCACGATCTCGAGGATCTGTCGAACCGGTTGCTGCGGATCGTCTCGGGACAGCTGGGCACGGCGGCGACGCAGGGTCTGCGGCGCGACACGGTGCTGTTCGCACGCAATCTGGGGCCTGCGGAACTGCTCGAATATGACCGGCGCCGGCTCAAGGGCGTAGTGCTGGAGGAAGGTTCGCTCACCGCGCATGTCGTGATCGTGGCGCGTGCGATGGGGGTGCCCGTGCTCGGCCGCGTATCGGGACTGCGCACCCGCGTGGCCGAAGGCGACGAGGTGATCCTCGATGCCGATCACGGCACGGTCACGCTCAGGCCCAACCAGCAGGTGCTGGAGGCGTTCGAAACGCGCTTCGCCCGCTCGCGCGAGAAGCAGGCCGCCTATGCCGAATTGCGCGATGTCGAACCCTTCACGCGCGATGGAACCCGGATCACGGTGATGATGAATGCGGGGCTGCGCGACGACATGAGCGCGCTCGCGATGAGCGGGGCCGACGGGGTCGGCCTGTTCCGAACCGAGTTCCAGTTCCTGGTGTCCTCCACGCTGCCGCAGCGCGACCGCCAGATGCGGCTCTACCGCGACGTGCTCGACGCGGCGGGAGACAAGCCGGTGATCTTCCGCACCGTCGATATCGGCGGCGACAAGGCGGTCCCCTATCTCGACACGGCGGTGGCCGAACGCGACGAGAACCCCGCGATGGGCTGGCGCGCGCTGCGCCTGTCGCTCGAGCGCGAGGGCCTGCTCAAGGCTCAGGCCCGCGCGCTGCTCGAAGCTGCGGCGGGGCGGTCGCTGTCGGTGATGTTCCCGATGGTCAGCGAACCGTGGGAATTCGATGCGGGCAAGAAAGTGTTCGAAGACCAGCTCGCGTTCCAGCGCGACAGGCGCAGGCAGGTCCCCGAAACGATTCGCTATGGCTGCATGCTCGAGGTGCCGGCGCTCGCCGATATGCTCGACGTGCTGCTGCCGAAGCTGTCCTTCGTGTCGGTGGGCACCAACGACCTGACCCAGTTCCTCTTCGCGGCGGATCGCGCCAATCCCAAGCTGGCAGAGCGCTACGACTGGCTGAGTCCGGCGATCCTGCGGTTTCTGGCCCGGGTATCGCGATCCTTCGTCGGCCACGATGTCCAGCTTGGCGTGTGCGGCGAGATGGGCGGACGCCGGCTCGAAGCGCTGGCACTGCTGGGTATCGGCTATCGCCGGCTTTCGATCACCCCGGCCGCGGTCGGTCCGATCAAGGAACTGGTGCGCAAGGTCGATCTGGGCGAGCTTACTGCGCAGATGAGCCGCTGGCTTGCCGCCCCGCCGCCGGATATGCGCGGCGCCTTGCAGCAATGGGCCGGTGAACGGGATATCGAGGTTGAATGATTTCACCGCGAAAGCGGCTCTTTTCGTCGGTCGTGCGCATCTGTGCTATGATGCGTGCTTGACAGGGCTGCCCGCGCTTCGCTTTGCCTGCGTCAAGACAACATGCGGGTAAACCGCAGGTTCGCATTATCGGGGATCGCATGAGCGACGAAGAATACCTTGAAGAGGAAGTGGTTACGCACACCGGTGTCGGCGCACGGCTCAAGGCCGCGCGCGAAGAGCGGGGGCTCGATCTGACGCAGGTTGCCGCGGAGACCCGGATTCCGCAACGCCACCTGCTCACCATCGAGAATGGTGAGCTGTCGGACTTGCCCGCGCGCACCTACGCCGTGGGTTTTTCGCGCACTTATGCGCGGCTCGTCGGGCTCGACGAACGCGAGATCGTCGATCAGGCGCGCATGGAACTCGCCGAAGACGAAGAACGCACCGCTTCGCCAGACAAGTTCGAGCCGGGCGATCCGGCACGGGTGCCGGGCCGGGGGCTGGCGTGGTTCGCGCTGTTCGCGGGGATCCTGCTGATTGGCGGGATATACGCCTTCTACAGCAGTTATTTCGCTCCGGGCCTCGGCCCGGCACCCCTCGAGGCGCCCGAAGACCGCACAGCATCCGCCGCCCAAGAGAATGATGCTGCGCCGCGCCAGGCGGCAGCGCCCGCTGCATCGGGCCCCGTCGTCTTCACCAGCGAAATGGACGGGACCTGGGTCAAGTTCTACGATGCCAACGGAGAACGTCTCTACGAAGCGCAGATGGATGCCGGCGACAGCTTCACGGTGCCCAGCGATGCCGAAGGGCCGCAAGTGTGGACGGGGCGTCCCTATGCCTTGGCGATCACGGTCGGCGGCCGGTCGGTGCCCAAGCTTTCCGAAGAGGACGAAGTGATCAAGGACGCACCGATCACCGCCGAAGCGCTGCTGGCACGTGGCCAAGACGGTGTTGCACCCGCGCAGCCCGCCCCAGCCGCGGCTGGCGAGGGTTAACGAACCCTGCTTTGTTAAGGGGATAAGCGCGCCTCGCGCCCTCGACAGCGTCGCGGCGCTAGGGCAGTTTTCTTCCGCTACCGATTTTCTACCAGGAGCCCTCGATGACTTTCGCATCGCTCGCCCGTAACCTGTCGTTCTTCGGCGCCGGTTTCGCCCTGCTTGCCACGGCCACACCCGCCTTGCCGCAGGACGGCAACGACGAAGCGCGCCTGCGCAGGCTGGAAGCCGAAGTGCGCGCCCTCCAGCGCACGGTATTCCCGGGCGGCGACGGCCGTTTCTTCGAACCCGAGATCAGCGCCCAGCCGGCGACCCGCCCAAGCACCACCGGGGCATCGACCACTGCAGTGACCGATATCCTCGCCCGGCTCGACGCGCTCGAAGCGCAGCTCCAGCGGCAGACCGCGCAGAACGAGGAAAACGCCAATGCGCTGCGTCAGTTGACCGAACGCATCGACGCTCTGGAAGCCTCGGGTACCCGTACCACTGCAAGCGCACCGGCCGGTGGCATGGCCGCGACGACGGGCAGCGCTGGCGCCGCGCGAACGGTCGCGGCGACGCAGGCGTCGGGCCCCAGCGCGGAACGGCTGGCCGCAGTGCAGGCGATTGCCAAGCCGCAGACCGAGGATCCGGCAGACGACGAATACTCCTACGGTTTCCGTCTGTGGGATGCCGGCTTTTTCCCCGAAGCGCAGCAGCAGCTGACCATGTTCGTCGAACAGCACCCGGATCACTGGCGCACGACCTATGGCCGCAACCTGCTCGGGCGCGCCTATCTGGACGACGGCAAGGCCAAGGAAGCCGCGCCCTGGTTCCTCAAGAACTACCAGGAAGACAAGACGGGCGCCCGCGCCGGTGACAGCCTGCTGTATCTGGCCGAGGCGATGATCGCGCTCGACGACACCCGCCGCGCCTGCATCGCGCTGGCCGAATTTTCCGAAACCTATCCTGCACTGGCCGCCGGACGGCTGCAGGGTCAGTATGAAGCCAATCGCGCCAAGGTGACCTGCGATTGACCCGGCGATCGACCCGCCGCTGCTAGCGCGCTTCAGGGCCGATCTTGCCGCCATTCGCCCAGAAGGCAAACTGGGGCTGGCGGTGTCCGGTGGTCCCGACAGCATGGCCTTGCTGGGTCTTGCAGCCGCGAGCTTCGATGGGGCGGTCGAGGTCGCGACCGTGGATCACGGCCTGCGGAAAGAGGCTGCCGAGGAGTGCGCGCTGGTCGAGCGCGTATGCGCAGAGCGGTCGATCCCGTGCACGACGCTGCGAATCACCGTGGCAGAAGGCAATCGCCAGGACCGCGCGCGCGCGGCGCGTTACGCAGCGCTGGGCCGCTGGGCGGGCCAACGCGGCCTTGCTGCCATCGCGACCGCGCATCATGCGGACGACCAGGTCGAAACGCTGTTGATGCGGCTCAACCGGGGTAGCGGGCTGGCCGGTCTCGCGGGTATTCGCGCGCGAGCGGAAATCGAGGGCTGTCCCGTCCCCGTCTTGCGCCCCCTGCTGGGCTTCACGAAGGGTGAGCTGCAAACCGTCGTGGGCTGTCTAAGCCTGCCCGTGGTTCAGGACCCGAGCAATCGCGACGACCGATACGACCGGGTGCGGATCCGGCAACAGATCGCCGGAGTGGACTGGATCGACCGCAAGGCATTTGCCCGCAGCGCCGCACACCTGTCCGAAGCGGAGCAGACCCTGGAGTCACTGGCCGAAGAACTCTGGAATGCCGCGGCTGTCGAAAGCGGGCAGAAGGTGGAAATTCGAGTCCCGTCACAGCCCGATCTTGCTGCGAGGCTGATCGCAAGGGCAGTGCGGACCGTGGGCGGGACGGTTTCCACGGGTGAGGCGCAGGCGTTCCTGAAAACGATGGGTACGCGCGGCAACATCGGCGGCGTGCTGATCGAACGACACTCGGACCGGTACGTCTGTACCCCCGAGCCGCCACGTCGCGGCGGGTAGCGCGATCAGATGATGGCGTCGCCCAGGCCCAGCCGTGCGCCGTCGGTGATCACGATCTTGTCACCCTCTTTCGCAATCGCGAAAAGCCGCTCGGCGATGGGATCGGGCACGCCGATGCATCCGTGGCTGGCGTATCCGTTTTCGACTTCGCTGCCGCCGTGGATAGCCACGCCGTCGCTCGTCAGGAACATGCTCCACGGCATCGGTGCGTTGCCGTATTTCTCCGACACGTTGTGGCGCTGCTTCCACAGGATCGGGAAGACGCCGGTGGGCGTGGGATGCTCATCGGTACCCAGCAGCACGGCGGCGGCACCGATTTCGTAGCCGCCACGGAAGATCGAAATAACCCGCGCCTGCAGGTCGACCGTCACCAGCAGCGGGCCGTCGGGCACGCCTTCGTCGTCCCAGTGCCACTCGCCATAGCGGATCGGACCGTCGATCGGCAGCACCCGGCGCACGGTGTAGAGGCGTTTCGCATCGGCGACCGCCTTGGCTGCAATCGCGCCATGCGGGGCAAGCGGCTTGGCGACAGGCTGCGGCGCAGCCCGTTCGGTCGTCACGACCTCGCTCTCCGCGGTCGCGCTGCCGCCGATAGCGATGCCGGAGAGCACCAGCGCAGCCGCGAATGTGCCACCGCCGATCCATTTCAGAATGACATCCATGCGCACCTTATGCGCATAAAGAGGTGAATTTTCCACCTATGCCTGCCGCCGCGTGCCGTTTTCGCACACTCGGCACCGAACCCTTAACGCGAGAGGTCCGCAGCTTCGCGGGCGAGGTGGGATACATTCGTTTCGTCCACCGGCCCCCGCGGGGCGACCCAGCTGCCCCCGACACACAGCACCGGATCGAACGCCAGCCATTCGGGCGCATTGGCGAGTGTGATCCCTCCGGTCGGGCAGAAGCGGCACTGGCCGAAGGGAGCTGCCAGCGCCTTGAGCGCGGGCAGGCCGCCAACGGCCATCGCGGGAAAGAACTTGAAGTGGGTCAAGCCGAGATCGAGCCCGCGCATGACGTCGCCCGCAGTCGCTACGCCGGGCAGGAAGGGAATGTCTTCGCGAATCGCGGCCTTGCCCAGCGTTTCGGTCAGTCCGGGCGATACGATGAATTCGCTCCCCGCCGCGATCGCGTCGGCCAGCTCCTGCTGGTTGGTCACCGTACCGGCGCCGACGATCGCGCCGTCGACTTCGCGCATGGCGCTGATAGCGTCGAGCGCTGCCGGGGTGCGTAGGGTGACTTCGAGCACGCGCAGCCCACCCGCGACAAGCGCGCGCGCAAGCGGTCGCGCCTGCTCGATTTCGTCCACGACGATCACCGGAATGACCGGTGCAGTCTGCATGATTTCGGCAATGGTCATCGCAGGTTCCTGGCAAAGGCAGCTGCCGCGCCAAACAGGCCCGGCTGGGGGTGGGTGATCAATTTTACGGGAATGGTCGCCATGAGTTCGCCGAAGCGGCCCTTGGCGCGAAACCGCTGGGCGAAGCCGGATTTGGGCAGATGGTCGCGCAGGCGATACCCAAGACCGCCGGCGATCACGACGCCCCCGAAACCGCCCTGTGCCAGCGCGATATCGCCGGCCACGCTACCCAGCGACAGGCAGAACCGGTCGAGCGCCGCTGCGGCCAGGCCTTCGCCATCCTCCAGGGCGCGGGTCCAGATCGCAATGTCATCCTCTTCGCGCGTCTTGCGATTTTCCATCGCCGCAAGCGTTTCGTAGATGTCGACAATGGCCGGACCAGAAACGACGCGTTCGACCGACACCCGCCGGTGGCGTTTGCGCAGCCGCGCGAGGATCGCGTCCTCGATAGTGTCGAGCGGGGCGAAATCGATATGGCCGCCCTCGGTCGCCTGGACGCGGTATTCGCCAGATGACCGCCAGAGATGCGCGACGCCGAGCCCGGTACCCGGGCCCATGACGCTGATCGTGCCGTCGTCCGTCAATGGCTGGTCGGGGCCCGCGAGGTGAAGGAACTGGTCCTCGGGCGCGCGCGCGACTGCATGGGCCACCGCTTCGAAATCGTTGACGATGCAGTAATCGTCCACGCCCAGTTTCTGGCGGACCAGCGCCGGGCGGATGATCCATGGATTGTTGGTGAACCGAATGACATCATCACCGACCGGGCCGGCAATCGCCATGGCGATGCGCGGCGGCAGCGTCCCGCCCATCCGCTTGCGGAAGTCCTCCCACGCGGTCTGGAAGCTGGCATGGTCATCGGTGTGCAGCGTCTCGGGCTCGCCCAGCGTGATCGCGCCATCTTCCCCGATCNTGGCGATAGCGAAGCGCGCATGCGTTCCGCCGATATCGACAGTGACGAGGTCGGTGCTCACAGGCCCGCCATCGCCAGCATGGCCGAAGCGCCCTGTTCGGCGCCGTCGGCGCCGGCACGGAACATGGCGAACAATTCGCGGCCCATACCGGTCTCGGGCGGCGGNGCCTCGGCAGGCTCGCGGCTGGANAGATCGGCGGTGGTNGACAGCTCGCCGGTNGCGGCGCANATGCGGATGACATCTTCGTCCCGCAATTTGGCGAGCGGCCCGCCGCCAAGCGCTTCGGGAGTGCAATGGATGGCCGCCGGCACCTTGCCCGANGCNCCCGACATGCGGCCATCGGTGACCAGGGCGACGCGGTAGCCGCGATCCTGCAACACGCCGAGCGCGGGGGTCAGCTTGTGCAGCTCGGGCATGCCATTGGCGCGCGGCCCCTGGAAGCGGACCACGACGATCACGTCGCGATCGAGTTCACCTCTCGTGAAGGCCTNATTGACGGCGCGCTGGGTGTCGAACACGCGGCACGGCGCCTCGATGGTCCACCGTTCGCGTTCGACGGCCGAGGATTTGAAACAGGCGCGGCCCAGCGTGCCTTCGACCAGCCGCATCCCGCCGTCGGCCTGGAACGGTGCCGATGCCGGGCGAAGCATGTCGTTGTCGCCGGACGGCCCGGGGTCGCGCCAGACCAGNGTGTCGCCGTCGCCGTCGACGCCCGGTTCGCGGCTGTAGCTTTCGAACCCGCCATCCCACACGGTGAGGATATCGGCATGCGCCAGTCCTTCTTCGAGCAGCGTGCCGACGACGAAACCCATCCCCCCGGCTTCGTGGAAGTGGTTCACATCGCCCGCGCCATTGGGATAGACGCACGCAACCAGCGGGACTGCAGACGACAGTTCCGACAGGTCGGTCCAGTCGAAACGAATGCCCGCCGCCCGCGCCATGGCCGGGATGTGGATCGCGTGATTGGTCGACCCGCCCGTGGCCAGCAAGCCGACTGCCGCATTCACGATNGCCTTTTCGTCGACCACGCGGCTCAGCGGACGAAAATCATCGCCCGCCTGGCCGATGGCGGCCAGCCGATGCGTGGCGGCGCGGCTGAGTTGCTGCCGCAATTTCGCNCCCGGCTGGACGAACGCCGCTCCGGGGACATGGAGACCCATCATCTCCATCATCATCTGGTTGGAATTGGCAGTGCCGTAGAAAGTGCATGTGCCGGGCGAATGGTAGCTGCCCATTTCGCTGGCAAGCAATTCCTCGCGCGTCGCCTTGCCCTCGGCATAAAGCTGGCGCACGCGCTGCTTTTCCTTGTTCGAGATACCCGTCCCCATCGGGCCCGAGGGCACGAAAATTGCAGGCAGGTGGCCAAAGCGCAGCGCGCCCATCAGCAGGCCGGGGACGATCTTGTCGCAGATGCCGAGCAGCGCGACCCCATCGTACATCGCATGGCTGAGCGCGACCGTGGTCGACAGGGCAATCGTGTCGCGGCTGAACAGCGACAATTCCATGCCGGCTTCGCCCTGCGTCACGCCGTCGCACATGGCCGGCGTGCCGCCGGCGACCTGCGCCGTGGCGCCGACTTCGCGCGCCCAGATCTTCATGCGTTCGGGATAGCGGTGATAGGGCTGATGCGCCGACAGCATGTCGTTGTAGGCGGTGACAATACCCAGGTTCGGGCCCTTGGCTGCCATGATGGCCGCCTGGTCTTCCTCGGCCCCGGCAAAGGCGTGGGCGAGGTTGGAGCAGGACAGCGACGTCCGGTCGACCTGCCGTTCGCTTTCGCGGTCCATCAGGTCGAGGTAGGCGGCGCGGCTGTCGCGCGAATTTGCGATGACGCGCTGGGTCACGCGGTGGATCGTGTCGTTGAGCGGCTTATTCGTCATGCCAGCTTACTCCGTCGCGTTCGGCAAGGGCGATGGCGGCGCTGGGCCCCCAGCTGCCCGCACCATAGGCTTTCGGCTTGATGTCCTCGCGCTCCCACAGGGTGCGGATGGCGTCGATCCATTCCCATTGCGCCTCGACCTCGTCGCGGCGCACGAACAGCGTCTGGTCGCCCTCGATCAGGTCGAGCAGCAACCGTTCGTAGGCGATCCTGCGGACCGTACCCGAAAACGCGTCGGGCATGGCGATATCGAGAGGGATCTGCCGCAGCCGGATCCCGTCGCGGTCCAGCCCGGGGACCTTGGCCATCATCGACAGCTGGACATTCTCTTCGGGCTGGATCCCGATCACCAGCCGATTGGGCTTGGTGCTGGCGCCGCGTCCTTCGAATATGGAATGCGGAACGCAGCGGAACTGGACGACGATTTCGGTCACGCGCTCGGGCAGCCGTTTGCCCGTCCGCAGGTAGAAGGGAACACCCTTCCACCGCCAGTTGTCGACATGCGCCTTCAAGGCCACAAAGGTCTCGGTATCGCTGTCCTTGCCAAGTTCCTGATCGTAGCCGGGCACGGCGGTGCCTTCGACGGCACCGGCGCGGTATTGCCCGGTAACGGTCTCCTCCCGCGCGATCGGGCGCAGCGCGCGCAGCACCTTTACCTTCTCGTCGCGGACCGCCGTTGCATCGAAGCTGGTCGGCGGTTCCATCGCGACAAGCGCCAGCAGTTGCAGCATGTGGTTCTGCACCATGTCACGCAGCGCGCCGCTGTCGTCGTAATAGGCCACCCGCGATTCCAGGCCGACCGTCTCGGCAACGGTGATCTGCACATGGTCGATATAGGTCGCATTCCAGACCGGCTCGAACAGCATATTGGCAAAGCGCAGGGCGAGCAGGTTCTGGACCGTTTCCTTGCCGAGGTAATGGTCGATACGGAAAATGCGATCTTCGCTGAACGCCTTGGCGACGGCGTCGTTGATCTCCTCGCTCGAGGCGAGGTCGGTTCCCAGCGGTTTTTCGAGCCCGATGCGAACATTGCCCTGCGTCAGGCCGGCGTGGACGAGACCCTCGATCGTGGGCTCGAACAAGCTGGGCGCGGTCGAAAGGAAGATGGCCAGTCCCTTGTCATATGCCCCGACTTCGGTCGCCAGGGCATCGTATCCCTCGCGCGTGGTGGCATCGACGGGGACATAGCTCAGCCGGTTGAGGAATTCGGCAACCCCGCCGCGGCGGTGATCGGGAAGGAATTTCTCCAGCGCGGCGCGCGCAAAGTCGCGATAGTCGCGCGTCGACATTTCGGAACGTGCCGTGGCGACGATCTTGAGATCGTTGTCGAGCAAGCCGTCGGCGTCGAGCGCACAGAGCGAGGGGAGCAGCATGCGCTGGGCGAGGTCCCCGGTGGCGCCGAACAGCAGCAAGCGATCTGCAGGCAGGTTCATGCGAAGGTCCGGGGGATCATGCAGCTATATCCATGGATGCAGCGGTTATCAGCGCAGGAGCCGGCGTGCCAGTCGGCTGCATTCCTATTCTTCGTCGGAAAGATCGCACGAGTGTTTCCACCGAGGCAGAACAGCGAAGCACAGGGGCGGATTGGCAGCATTATCAAGCAACGAGCTGCCGGGAGCTTCGTTTCCACGCGCAAGCCGCTGCGGCGCGACCACGAAAAAGGGCCCCGGAAAGGGGCCCTTCGTGCTTCTAGTCGTGTTCGATCAACCGTCGAACAGCCATTCCCAGATATTCCACATGATCACAACTCCTGATTGCTCAAGAGTTAAGTGCCATTAACCATGTATGTTTGTAAAGTCTAAACTATGTTTGATAACGTTTGCTCGGGGGCAAGCTCCTGATATTCAAGCAAATTGGATAATGAGAGGGGGCGCGAGAACGCGAACCCCTGAACCTGTTGGCAACCGGCTTCCTGCAGCATTGGGATATCCTGCGGGTTCTCGAGCCCTTCGGCGACGACAGTGATTCGGGCTCCGCGCCCCATGGCAGCGATACTGGCCACGATAGCGCGGGCCTTGGGATCCTTCGCAATATTCGCGACGAACATGCGGTCGATCTTGATCTCGTCGAACGGCAACTCGTAAAAGGCTTCGTAATTCGCGGCTCCAACGCCAAAGTCATCCATCGAGATCCGCACGCCGATAGAGCGCAATTCGTTGAGAATGGTCGCAGCTACTTCATGGTCCGAAATACGCGCGGTCTCGGTAATTTCCAATGTCAGGAAACAGGGATCGAAACGGGTGGCCTGCAGCACATTTCGCACGAGGCCGACCACTCGCATGTCGCTGAGCAGGGTGGCCGAAATATTGACCGACATGGAAATCATATGCCCGCGGAAATGCAGGAGTTGTCCGGCGGAACATGCGCTCTGCAGCACGTAGCGCGTGAGATGTTCCATCCGTCCGGCTTTTTCGCACTGCTGAATGAAATGCATTGGCGAGATAAAGCCGCGTGCCGGATCGTGCCAGCGGACCAGTGCCTCCACCCCGACGACTGCGTTTGACTGAAGGTCGATCTTGGGCTGATAGACGCAGTAAATCTCGCCTGCTTCCATCGCATCGTCGATGCGCGCCCGCAGCGAAATGTCCCACAGCAGGTCGGTTTGCGAACCGGTTTCGGCAATCGCAATCGGATTGTGCGCTTCGGAGGTTTCCTCTGCTGCAGCAACCGCAGCCGCCAATCGGGCAGAAGGGTCGCCTTCGACACCGGCGATGCCGAATGTGATGCCGACATCGACGGAAAATCCACCTACCTGGATCGGGGCGGCAAATATGGCGCGAAGCCCTTCGAGGTGCTCGACCACTGCATCGGTGTCGTCGTTTGCGACATGCCAGCCGAGATGGTGGCCGTCGCTGTAAACGACCAAATTGCTATCGGCAGCGCGCAGCCGATCGACGAGTTTGAGCACGTAGCTGCCCTTGTCATCGGCCCTCAGTGTCTTAAGCACGCGCTCGTAGTTCTGAATCTTGGCGATGACGATGTGGCCATTGGTCACCGAGTCACGAATGAGCCGGGCTTCCAAAGCGCGCAGCTTCGCCAGCCCGGTTTCCTGATTGACCATTTCGACCCGACGTTTCCATCGCATTCTCGAGCGCAAAGCTGCATAGATCGCCAGAAAAGTCAGCGCGTACGAAAGCTCGAGACGAATGCCGATCTTCGCTGCCGCGTACAAAAGCGCCGGGGCAACGAGCACGGTCGCGGAATAGGCGACCCAGCGCTGTCTCCGAGCTCGGCTAAAGACTATTGAAATCAATAGAAGTGCCGCGAAGAAAGAGAGTACGATAGGCCCTCTCAAGCTTCCGGTATGTCCTGCCTTAAGCGATTCGCCCGCGTATATGTCAACGTAACTGACGGCCGCATCCATCTTGCGGGGCATTGGCTGCTGGCTACCAGCCACCAAGCCTGAGTGTCCGATTACGACAGTTTTTCCAGTAACTTCTGCGGCGAGCTCTGACAGGCTTCTAGCGTTACCCGACAGCTCATCGAGTTGAAGCGTGGGGATGCGATCGACGGCGAACCCGTAGTCCACCGAGAATGTTTCATTCGGGTTGCCTTCCACCCCTGCGATAGCGGCCCCAAGGGATCGCGTTACCCGCCCGTCGTTTTGATACGCATAATGCAGTCGCCATGCGAAACCGTACCAGTCGCGATCGGTTTGGTCAGAGACTACTCGGGTCGCGGGGCCAGCGATTGTCGGTGAAGTAGTACGACGAATTCTCTCGCCGGTCGGGCCCTCTAGTATCCGATCGACGAGGGATATCCGAGGACCCAAATCTGCAATCGCTCGAGCCAAGCGAGCGTCGGCGGCCGCGTTTTCTGAAGTGGAGAATGGAATGTCGAGAAAGACTTTCCCCACGCCCTGGCGATCGAGTTCGTCCAAAGCTGCTGCGACCCGAAAACGCGTCTGCGGGTTGTCGGTATCGTTCAGGGCTTCATTCGAAGAAACGAAGACAACGTCGCCAGTTGGGTTCCGGTCCGCTACGCGAGATTGGAAAAGCCATAAAAACTGGTCGATTGGTTGGAGCAGAAACACAGCGTAGAGCGCCAGACTGATCAGCGCCGCCCACAGGACGTGACGCAAGCGCTCGAACAGGCGACCGCTGAAAAGCGATCGTCCGCGGACGAGCACTGGCGCTGCCAGTCTAGAGATGCGTGTTTCACCCATTGAGCGCCCTTATGCCGCTCTTAGGTTTAAGAAAGATTTGATGCCGCAGCCGCGAAACCACGGCAAGCCAGCTTGCCAGCCGGTTGCGAAAGTAAATGAAACTCGAACGAGCGCCGTTAACGCTTGGCGGGGCAATAAGCCGCCGTCAGCCCGCGCGCGCAGAACTTATCGTTTAATCCGAAAGGTTTCCGCGCTTGCCGCCGCGCAGAAGCACGCGCATCTAGCGGCGCCGCCGCGTTATCAGGCTACCGCGCCGAACAGGTCGTGCGCGTCACTGTCCTCAATTGAGACAGTTGCAATATCGCCAGCCGCGAGGCTCTGCGGGACGTTGCGCAAATAGACCGCGCCATCGATCTCGGGGGCGTCCGCCTGGCTGCGGCCGGTTGCCCCGATATCGCCATCCTCGTCGGGTTCGCCGACTTCGTCGATAATCACGGGAATGCGCGTCCCGACCTTGGCGGCCAGCTTGGCAGCGCTGATCCGCTCGGTGACTTCCATCACCCTTGCGTAACGCTCTTCCTTGACGGCCTCGGGCACCGGGTCGGGCAGGGTGTTGGCCCGCGCGCCTTCGACCGGTTCGAAGCGGAACGCGCCAACCCGGTCGAGCTGCGCCTCTTCGAGCCAGTCGAGCAGATATTTGAAATCGTCCTCGGTCTCGCCGGGGAAGCCGACCACGAAGCTGGAGCGGATCGCGATCTCGGGACAGATCTCGCGCCAGCCCTTGAGCCGTTCGAGCACCTTGGCTTCGTTTGCGGGGCGTCGCATAGCGCGCAGCACCTTGGGGCTCGCGTGCTGGAACGGGATGTCGAGATAGGGCGTCAGCAGCCCCTCGGCCATCAGCGGGATGACTGCATCGACATGCGGATAGGGATAGACGTAGTGCAGCCGCACCCAGGGCGGGGTGCCGCCGCCGATGTCGAGCTGGCCCAGTTCGCGCGCGAGGTCGGTCATATGCGCGCGGACGGGGTGGCCCTTCCACAGCCGTTCCTCGTGCCGCGTATCGACACCGTAGGCGCTGGTGTCCTGGCTGATGACCAGCAGTTCCTTCGTGCCTGCGGCAACGAGTTTCTCGGCTTCGCGCAGCACTGCGTCGATCCGCCGGCTGGCCAGCTTCCCGCGCAGGTCGGGAATGATGCAGAAGGCGCAGGAATGGTTGCAGCCCTCCGAAATCTTCAGATAGCTGTAGTGGCGCGGGGTCAGCCTGATGTCGGGCTGCGGGATCAGGTCGACATAGGGCCCCTGGCTGGGCGGGGCGTGCGTATGCACTGCATCGACGACCTGTTCGTACTGATGCGCGCCGGTCACTGCCAGCACCTGCGGATGCGCGGCGCGGATCGCGTCGGCTTCTTCGCCCATGCAGCCGGTCACGATGACGCGGCCGTTCTCCGCGATCGCCTCGCCGATCGCCTGCAGGCTCTCTTCCTTCGCGGAATCGAGGAAGCCGCAGGTGTTGACCAGCACCACGTCGGCCCCGGCATAATCGGCGCTCATCGCATAGCCGTCGGCGCGCAACCGCGTGAGGATGCGCTCGCTGTCGACCAGTGCCTTGGGACAGCCGAGGGATACCATGCCGACCTTCTTCTGGTCGGGGATTGCGGTGGTGGTCGTGCTCATGATTGCGCGCGCCCCTACACGCGTAAGGCGATTTACGCTAGCTTCCTGCGCATCGAAAGGCGCGAGGGGTACGGGATATGGGCGAAATCAACTGGTTGGCGGTTCTGCTTGGGACGCTCGCATTCTTCGCGGTCGGCGCGCTCTGGTACGGGGTGCTGTTCGCCAAGGCCTGGCAGAAGGCTGCCGGCCTCAGCGACGAAAAGATCCGCAGCGGCAATCTCCCGCTGATCTTCGGGCTGACCTTCCTTGCCGAACTGGTGATCGCATTGACGCTGTGGCACGGGATCGCGCGCAGCGGCGCAAGCGACCGGGCGGTGATTATGATGGCGGTCGGCTTCGGCGCCACGGTCATGGCACCGGCGCTGGGGATCAATTACCTCTACTTGCGCAAGACCTTGCGCCATTTCCTGATCGACGCGGGCCATTTCATCGTCGGCATGGCCGCGATGGGCGGGGTGTTCCTGCTCTTCCGCTAGGGCTCAGTCGTCGCTCTGGTCGTCCCGGTCGTGGCCATCGCCCTTGGTTTCGCCATTGGTGGTCGGCACGATTTCTACCACGATGTCGCCGGTCTGCAGTTTCTGGCATTCGGCTTCCCAGAACCCCAGCGCCTTGCCGTCGCGATAGACGCGCAGGCCGCGCCCGCCCGTGTTCAGCTCGCCGATCGCCTTGCCGCACTCGGCCGCGGTGACCTCGCGCTCGACCAGCTGGACACGCCCCGACACGCTGGCAAGATCGGCGAGGTAGTCGGCGATATGTTCGCCCTTGGCGCTGCCGGCAAGCAGCAGCCCGGTAAAGCGGACCGGGTTGATGACGTTGTTCGCGCCCGCCTGCCGCGCGAGCGATTCGTTGTCGTCGGCGCGGACCACCGCGCTGATCGGAACATGCGGCGCGAGCGCGCGCACGGTCAGCGTGATCAGGATCGTGGTATCGTCGCGTCCTGCGGACACGAGCACGTTCTGCGCCTTGGCGATGCGAACCGCTTTCAGCGTCTGGTCGCGGGTGGCGTCCGCGGCCATGATGTTGCAGCCCAGCGCTTCGGCCTCGTGCAACCGGTCCTCGCTGGGGTCGATCACGACGATGCAGCTCGGGTCGGTGCCGCGTTCGATCAGCTCGCCGACCGCTTCCGAGCCGGAGATGCCGTAGCCGAGGACCACGATGTGATCCGATAGCTGTTCCTGGATGCGGGCCATCCGCCATTTCTCCCAGCTGCGCTTGATGATGAAGTTATAGGCCGTGCCGACGAAAATGAAGAACACCGCAAACCGGATCGGTGTCACGATCACTGCTTCGACCAGCCGTGCGCGATCCGAAATCGGGGCGATGTCGCCGAACCCCGTGGTGGTGATCGAGATCATGGTGAAATAGACCACGTCGAGGAAGCTGACCTCGCCGTCGAGATTGTCGACCAGCCCTTCGCGGTCCCACCAATGGACCATGATCACGATGAAGATGAGGAACAGCGCCGCGCCCAGCCGAATGCCGAGATCGCCCCATACGGGCAATTTCACTGCACGGCGAAGGGGCTGGAAACGGGGCCCCCGATAAGTCCGCACCCGCGTGCTTGCGGCGATCCGGTCGACCTGTTTGTCGCTCCTCATGCCCGGCCTAGGTGCGCGCGGAAATCCGCAGGGTCAATAGCATAGCGTGCACTCAGCTCTCGTACCGGGCTGCCAGCGCGCCCAGCGACGAATGGTGGGTCAGGTCGAGCTGGAGCGGAGTCACTGCAATATAGCCATCGTCGATCGCTTCGAGATCGGTGCCATGGTCGAGCGTATGTTCGATCGCCTCGAGCCCGAACCAGTAGTACTGGAAGCCGCGCGGGTCGCGGCCTTCGACGACCGTGCCGCGCGAATAGTCGTGAAAGCCCTGCCGCACCGCGCGGATACCCTTGACCGCATCGGGCGCGATCGGGGGGAAGTTCACATTGACCAGCGTGCGCTTGGGCAGCGGCGTGTCGAGCAGCGGGCCCAGTACTTTGGCGCCCCATTCGGTCGCAGCGGCGAAGGCGGAATCGCTGTTGCGGGTTTCCTTGGTATAGACCTGGCTCATCGCGATCGAGCGCACCCCCGCCAGTGCGCCCTCGATCGCCGCCGAGACGGTGCCCGAATAGGTAATGTCGTCGGCTAGGTTCGCGCCGCGATTGACGCCGGACAGGATCACGTCGGGCTGCGCCTCGATCACCTTGCGCAGGCCCATGGTTACTGCATCGGTCGGCGTGCCGGTCACCGAGAAGCGGCGTTCGCCATGTTTGCGCAGGCGCACGGGCCGGGTGAGGGTAAGCGCATGGCCCATGCCCGACTGTTCCTCGTCGGGCGCGCAGATCCAGATATCGTCGGAGAACTGCCGCGCGATTTTCTCGAGCACCGCGAGACCCGGCGCGTGGATGCCGTCGTCATTGGTCAGAAGGATACGCATCAGGCTGCAGGCTCCAGTTTGGTGACACCGCCCATATAAGGGGCCAGCGCTTCGGGGACGGTGACACTGCCATCGGCCTGCTGGTAGTTTTCCATCACCGCCACCAGCGTCCGGCCGACAGCGAGGCCCGAGCCGTTGAGCGTATGGACGAAGGCGGTCTTCTTCTCGCCTTCGGGGCGATAGCGCGCATTCATCCGGCGCGCCTGGAAATCGCCCGTGTTCGAGCAGGAGGAAATCTCGCGATAGGCACCTTGGCCGGGCAGCCAGACTTCGAGGTCGTAGGTCTTGCGCGCGCCGAAGCCCATGTCGCCCGTGCACAGCAGCATGCGGCGATAGGGCAGGTCCAGCGCCTCGAGGATGCCCTCGGCGCATTTGGTCATGCGCTCATGCTCCGCATCGCTGTCCTCGGGGCGGCAGATGCTGACCATCTCGACCTTCTCGAACTGGTGCTGGCGGATAAAGCCGCGCGTATCGCGGCCCGCCGAGCCTGCTTCGGAACGGAAGCACAGCGTATGCGCGGTTAGACGGAGTGGTTCGGGCAGGTCGGGCAGGATGTCGCCTGCGACCGAATAGGTCAGCGGGACTTCGGAGGTCGGGACCAGCCAGCGATCATCGGTGGTACGGAAACTGTCCTCGGCGAACTTGGGCAGCTTGTCGGTGCCGTACATCGCCTCGTCACCCACCAGCACCGGCGGGTTGCATTCGGTATAGCCGTTCTCGCGCGTCTGCTTGTCGAGCATGAACTGGGCGAGGGCGCGATGGAGCCGCGCGATGTCGCCGCGCAGAAAGGTGAAGCGCGCGCCCGACAGCTTGGTGCCGGTTTCGAAATCCATTCCCAGCGCGGGGCCGATATCGGCATGTTCGCGGGGTTCGAAATCGAAGCTGCGCTTCTCGCCCCATTGCGCCATTTCGACATTGTCGCTCTCGTCCGCGCCGTCGGGCACATCCTCCGCGGGAAGGTTGGGCAAAGTGGCCAGCAGATGGTCGAGCTCTGCCGCCGCAGCGCGTTCGGCCTCTTCCCATTCGGGCATCGAGGCCTTGATCTCGGCGACCTCGGCCTTGAGCGCTTCGGCCTTGTTCTTATCGCCCTGGCCCATCGCCTGGCCGATTGCTTTCGAGGCCTCGTTGCGGCGGCTCTGCGCCTGCTGGATCCTGGTCGTCGCCTCGCGCTTGTGCGCGTCGAGCGCGACGATGCGGTCGGCCACCGGTTCGGCCCCGCGGCGGGCGAGGGCGGCGTCGAATTCCTGCGGATTGCTACGGATGTAAGCGATGTCGTGCATGGCCCGGCCTATGCCTTTTCGCTTCCCGCTTGGCCAGCCACTTCCCGCGGGGCGAGCTTGTCCTTTTGCGGGCACCGCATTAGGCCCCGGACGTTCAGGGGGACATCGAAGAGCTTGAAAGGGCTGCCAGCTTGAACGACCAGCCGATCCAGCCGCCGCGCCGCACGCGCTTTATCGATATTGCGGACGGGGTGATCCGGGGCGGACGCAAGCTGGGGGTGTTCGGCCCTCCGCGCCTCGACAAGGATGCCCTGCTGGAAGAAGCGGCAGCGGCCACGGGGCTCAACGATTTCGGCGACCGCTGGTTCGAAAAGCCCTTCGAGGTGCTGCTCGACAGCGTGAAGCACGAAGCGCAGCTCAACGCGGCGGGCGAATTTTCCGCCACGAAGATGTTTCACCACGTGCTGCGCGACCGGCTCTACACGCAGATGTGGTTCAAGCGGCACCCGGAAATCCTCGCCCGCCCGCTCAAGAACCCGGTGGTTATCGTCGGCCCGATGCGGTCGGGTACCACGCGGCTTCACCGCCTGCTCGCGGCCGACCAGCGCTTTGCCCACCTGCGCAGTTTCGAAACCATCAGCCCGGTGCCGCGGCCCGAGTTCGAGCAGGTACTCGCCGGCGAGGCGGAGGACTTCCGGCCCAAGCTGGCCGCGCGCATCCTCAAGGTAGCGCGGCTCGCCAACCCGCGCACGCTGTCGATCCATCCGACCGGCGCCTACGAGCCGGAGGAGGAACTCGGCCTCGTTGCCGCGTCGATGTACGGCATGAAGTGGGAAGCGCAGTGGAATGTGCCGTCTTATGCCGAATGGTGCCACGAGGAGAGCGCCATTCCCGCCTATCGGCACATGGCCAACCTGCTGCGGCTGATCGGCTGGTCGCAGCAGGAAAGTTCGCTGCGTCCGTGGATCCTCAAGACGCCGCAGCACATGCTCGACCTGCCCGCGCTGCTCGAAGTCTTTCCTGACGCGCGGCTGATCTTCACCCACCGTGATCCCAAGCAGGTGGTCGGCAGCGCTGCCTCGCTCGCCTGGAACCAGACCATTATCTATTCGGATCACAACGATCCCGCGCAGACCGGCCGCGACTGGCTGGGCAAGACCGCGACCATGATCGCCCGGATGCGCGCGGCGCGCGACGCGATCCCGCGCGAGAGGATGATCGATGTCCAGTACGAAGACATGGAAACCGACTGGCGCGGCACGATGGAGCGCGTCTACCGCTTCCTCGATCTCGAGATGGAGCCCGCGGTCGCGGGGATGGAAGACTATCTCGACCGTTCGGCCCGGCTCAAGCGGCACCCGCATCGCTACAGCCTGGCCGAGTTCGGCCTGCGCGAAGACGAGGTGAACGAACGGTTCGCCGATTACACGGAAACCTTCGGCATACCGGTCGGCGCACCCACCGCGGCGGCGCGCACGCGGCTCGCCAAATAGCCATGCGAAAGGGGCGGGGTACGCAGACCCCGCCCCTCTTGTAATTGCGGTCGCTCAGTAGCTGAAGGTGAGCGTGGCGAAGACCTGCCGCGGGTTGCCGTAGAATGCCGTCAGCGTGCCTTCTGGACCGAGCGTCGGGACGGGAAAACCGTTGGCGCCATTGACGATGTCGCCGGTGACCGGGTCGGTCGCGACGAAGGTATAGCCGCTGGTCTTGTATTCCTTGTCGAGCAGGTTCTTCCCGTAAACGCCCACGCTCCAGCGATCGCCGGGGGCACTGTAGACGATGCTCGCATCGAGCAGCGCGTAGCCGCCCTGGTCGAGATAGGGGTTGGGGATTTCGAACTGGCTGGTCTTGCTGCGATAGGACAGCGTCGTTCCTAGATAGAGATCGCCCGGTCCCACTGGCGTATCGTAGCTGGCCGTGATGCTGCCGGTTACCTCTGGCGTGTTCTGGACGACGCGGAATGCGGCGACATCGGTCGGGGTGTTGCCGATATTGGTGATGTATTCGTCGTATTGCGCATCGATATAGCCCAGCGAACCGGCAAGGCCGAAGCCGCCGCCAAAACGCGCGCTGGCTTCCAGTTCGAGCCCCTTGAACGTCGCCTTGCCGGCATTCGACACCACGCCGCAGAAGCTGGGCAGGCCGCCCACTTCGCACGCGACGGAACCCGGAATCTGTACGTCGGTGTAGTCCGCATAGAAGGCTGCGGCAGCGATGTTGAATATGCCGAGATTGCCCTTGTAGCCGATCTCGTAGCTGTCGACCTCTTCGGGTGCGAAGCTGAGGAAGGCGGCGACTTCCGCATCGGTTGGTGCGCCCGGTGTGGCTGCCGGGGCGTTGGTGCCGACCCCGCGGGGGTCGAAGCCGCCGCCCTTGAAGCCTTTCGAATAGCTGGCGTAGATATTGTGGTCGGGCGTCGGCATGAAACTGAGCGAGGCCCGCGGGGTGAATTTCTTGAACTGCCGGCTACCCTGAAAATCGGTGCTCGCCGCTCCGAAGGGCACACCCGCGCCGCCGAATTCGGGCGAACCGCCGCCGAGATAGTTCTGCCGCAGGATTTCGGCGCTGCGTTCATCCCAAGTGTAACGACCGCCGAGAGACAGGCTGAGCTGATCGGTCAGATCGTAGGTGAGATCGCCGAAAATGGCGTAGGTTTCGGTGTCGACATTTGCCTGTGTGAACGCGGTCAGCCCGGCGAAAGTGGTAAAGATGCGAACATCGAAAAGCGTGTCCGCCTTCGCGTCGAGATAGTAGAATCCGAGCAGGCCGGCGAACGCGCCGCCATCGTCCCACAACAGCTGGAATTCCTGGCTGATCTGCTCGTTGAGGTAAGCGCCGGGCACATCGAGATCGACCGCCGGAAGCGCATCGAAATCGATCGGCGAATAGCTGTCGTCCTTGCGCCAGGCGGATATCGACCGCAGCGTCAGCGCGCTGCTCAGCTCGACTTCTGCGTGCATCGCCAGGCCGTAGGATTCCACTTCCTGTTCGGGATCGTTGAGCGCTCCGCGCGTGTCGAAGACATTGTCGAGCACGGGCGCGCCGGATACCAGCCCGGGGATCAACCGGTGGCCACCACGCGGATCGCTGCTGTCCTTGGTATAGTCCCCCTGGATCCGGATGAAGGCAGGTTCGCCATAGCCGCCCACCTCCAGGCTCATGCGGCCGCCCCAAATATCCTTGTTGTAGTTTTCGAGGCCCGTGGTGAGATTGTCGCCGAAACCGCCCCGCGAAAGCCGCGCAACCGAGCCGCCGACGCGGACCAGGTCGCTGATCGGTGCCGAAGCGGTGATCACGCCTTCGGCCTGGTCGTAAGTGCCGTAGGTAGCACGTACGCGTACCGAGGGATCCTGCGGCAGGCGGCGCGTGACGTATTTTACGGCCCCGCCGATCGTGTTGCGGCCATAGAGCGTGCCCTGCGGCCCGCGCAGCACCTCGATGCGCTCGACATCGTAGATATCCAGCACCGCGGCCTGCGGCCGGTTGAGATAGACGTCGTCGAGATAGATGCCGACGCCCTGCTCGAACCCCGAAACGGGGTCCTGTTGGCCGATGCCGCGGATAAAGGCCGACAGCGTCGAATTGGTGGCGCGGCTGGCTTCCAGCGTGACGTTGGGTACGCTCTGCCCGACATCGGTGATGTCGAGCGCGCCGCGCCGTGAAAGCTCTTCGCCGCTGATCGCGGTGACCGCCACCGGCACCTCGACCAGTCGCTCCTCACGCCGGCGTGCGGTGACGATGATGACATCCTCTGCAGCCGCCGCCGGCGCAGCCTCCAGCGGCTCCGTGTCGGCGGACTGAGCCTGCGCAGGAGCCGCGGCAAGTGCCGCGGTCGCCGCGCCGCACAGCAGGCTGGCGGTAAGAATCTGTGTCGGACGCATTTCGGTTTCTCCCTCCCGATTGTCTTATGCAGCAAGCTGATACTGAAACCTGAACCACCTTTCAAGTTTGTTGTTGCGCGGAGGATGCGATTTGCTAGGCAGGCAGTCTATTCGAAGGGGGCGAACAGTGGCCGCAACGCACAGCCAGGGCGACAAGACGCCGCGTACCGAGCGGGGCCGAAAGACCTTGCGCAAACTGCTCGATGCGGCTGCGACCGAATTCGCCGAGAAGGGATTTCACGAAGCCTCGATCAGCGGAATAACCCGCAGTGCCGGCGTCGCCCTTGGCACTTTCTATACCTATTTCGACAGCAAGGATGCGGTCTTCCGTGCGCTCGTATCGGATATGAGCGCGGGTGTCGGGAAGGCTGCGCGCGAGGCGCTCGACCCGTCGATGGGGGCGCTGGAAATCGAGCGGGTGGCACTGCGCGCCTTTCTCGAGTTCGCTGCCGAGCATAAGGAGATCTACCGGATTATCGACGAGGCCGAATTCGTCGATCCGGACAGCTACCGCGCACATTACGAGACCATCGGCTCGAGGATCGAAGAGCGCCTGAAGCTGGGCGGTGAGAGCGGCGAGTTCGCGCCGGGGCTGGGGACGCCCGAGGCCTGGGCCGTGATGGGCATGAACGTTTTCCTCGGCCTGCGCTACGTCATCTGGGGCCGCGAAGGCGATCCGGACTTCGAAGAAATCGCGCGCCGGGCCAACATGTTGCTTACCCGGGGCATCGCCAGCTAGCTCCTGCGATCGCGGAACCGCGGGCGTGCGGGGCCGTTGGTCTGGCAAAGGAGATACGATATGATCGGCAAGGTAATCGGAGCATTCGTCGGCGACAGGCTCGCCAAGCAGACCGGCGGCATCGGCGGCGCCAGCGGCGCGGCACTGGGTGTCGTCGCCACGACTGTTCTGCGGCGCATGAGCCTGCCCGCAATGCTGGCCCTGGGCGTCGGCGGCTATGTCGCCAAGCGCGTCCTCGACAAGCGCGAGGAGGGCAGCGACAGTGCTTCCCCGCCTAAGACTTCGACGGCTCCGGCGACCAAGGCCGCTTAGGCGAAGGTCGCAGCGAAGCGCGCAAAAGGGCTGTCCCGCAAGGGGCAGCCCTTTTGCTATCAGGGGAACAACGGGTTTGCATATCGCCGAACCCTTTCTATGGTCGGTCCAGGGATTCCCCCAAAAAGTCAGACAAAATCGCGCCGCACCCCGGTGCGCTTGCGCAGGAGACGACATGCCAGCAGAGCCCGATCACCCAATCGATCCTCCGCTGATAGACTTACCCATCAAGACCGCGTCGCGCGGCTTTTACGACGGCTTCAGCCGCGAGGTCACGATCCCGTCGAAGGTGATCGTCTCCCTCCTGATCATGTGGGCGATCTTCTTCCCGGTCAGCGCCAGCGAAACGCTGTCTGCGGCCAATTCGAGCATCATCGCCACCTTCTCCGGCTGGTACGTTTACCTCGTCGCTTTCCTGATGTTCACCTGCTTCGTGCTCGCGCTGTTCCCTCAATCGGGTACGCTGCGGATAGGCAATCCGGGTGAAAAGCCCGAGTTCGGTCGCTTCTCCTGGTTTGCCATGCTGTTCGGCGCGGGCATCGGGATCGGCATGCTGACCTATTCGACCGGCGAACCGCTGGCGCACTTCTCGAACAATCCGGACATCATCCGCGGCTTGGTGGACGCGCGGACCGCCGAAGCGGTGCGTCCGGCCTATATCTACACCTTTCTCCACTGGGGCTTTGCAGCCTGGGGCACCTATGCGCTGGTCGGCCTGGCGATTGGCTATGTCGCCTATCGCCGCAATCTGCCGCTGACGATCCGTTCGGCGCTCGCGCCGCTGTTCGGCCTGCGCCTGTCGGGCGTCTGGGGGCATCTGGTCGATATCGTGGCCGTAGTGGCGACGATCCTGGGCGTCGCGGTTACCATGGGGATCGGCGTGGAGCAGTTCGTCATGGGGCTCGCCCGGCTGGGTGTGGGCGACTGGCTGCTGGATCCGGACGGTTCTTCCTCGATCGCGGCGGTCATCCTGTCGCTGCTGGTTCTCGTCGGGGCTTCGACGATAAGCGCGCTTTCGGGCGTGGGCCGCGGGATCAAATGGCTCTCGAACCTAAATATGGGGCTGTCTTTCGCCTTGCTTGCCCTGTTCGCAGTCGTCGGCTCGGCGTTCGGCGGCCTCAAGTTGCTGGGTGTGGGCGTGTGGGATTACCTGCGCACGCTGGTGCCCAACTCGCTGACGCTGTTCGACGCAGGCGGCGAATTCGGGGATGCGCTGGTGCAATGGCAGCTCGACTGGTCGGTGTTCTACTGGGCCTGGTGGATTGCCTTCGCCCCCTTCGTCGGCATGTTCATCGCGCGCATTTCGCGCGGGCGCACCATCCGGGAGTATGTGTTCGGCGTGGTGCTGGTGCCGTCGCTGATGTGTTTCTTCTGGATGGCCATGGTCGGGGGAACCGCGATCGATCTCGAACTGAGCGGCGCCGCGCAGGGGAGCATCGTCAACGCAGCGATGTCGGACCAGCTCTTCGCGACGCTGGCAGTCCTGCTCGATCCGGCTGTCGCCGCAGTCGTGTCGGGCCTCGTCGTCCTTCTGTTGATGACCTATCTCATCACCTCCGCCGACAGCGCGATCCTCATCGTCAACACGATCAATGGGGCGGGGGAAAGCGAAAGCGAACGCAACCATCACATCCTGTTTTGGGGCGTGGCGCTGGCCTTCGTCGTCGGCAGCATGCTGATCCTCGGGGGCATCGATGCGATCCGCATAACAATGATCATCGGGGCGCTGCCATTCAGCTTTGTCGTCGCCATCATGGGGGTCGCGATCCTCAAGGCGGTGATTTACGACCTGTTCCGCAAGCACCATGGCGTGCCGACCACGGCCCAGGGATGCGCGGAAGCGGCCGAGGGCAAGTAACGCGCGCACTAATGCGCCGCCTTCTTGGCGGGGCCCAGCAGTGCAGTCTGGCCGTCATTTGAATGGCACTTGGTCATCCAATAGTACCGTGATAACTGCATTTGAATAGAACAAGTCCAAAAAATGAATATTTGCTTCATACATGGACTGTTCTGGAAGTAACGCGGGACGAAGATTTGAATGTTGTTTTGATGCAACAGCTCTGCGGTTAATCTTGCGCAGCGGCCCGCTGGACGGTGGCCGCCTTTCCTTCGCCTTGTTATTGCCTCCCGAGGCGACGGTTCCCCAGTGAATTCGCGCCCGTCTTTTTGCCAGCCGGACCCTGGTCTGTGAGCCGGCACCCGAGCATTAATCGAGAATGAGGGAATCCCCGACATGAAATATCTCGTCAGCGGCGCGTCGCTTGGCGCGCTGGCTATCGCAACCGCAGCGCCCGTGGCCGCGCAGGACGTGGCTCCTGCAGCCGAACAGCGGCAGGGCGGCGTCAACGTCATCATCGTCACCGCGCAGAAGCGCAGCGAAGATTTGCAGGACGTGCCCGTCTCGGTTTCCGCGATCGGCGAAGAAGGGCTCGAAGAGCTCGCCATCGACACCTTCGAGGATTACCTCGAGCAGCTGCCGACCGTCACTGCGGGCGGTAGCGGCCCTGGCCAGAGCACGATCTATATTCGCGGCCTCGCCTCGACCACGCCCAACCTCACCACCGCGGGCGTCGCGGGCCTCGCGCCCAATGTCGCCATGTATCTCGACGAACAGCCGCTCGCGCAGCCGGGCCGCAACCTCGATGTCTATGCCGCCGATCTGGCGCGCATCGAGGTGCTCTCGGGTCCGCAGGGTACGCTGTTCGGCGCTAGCTCGCAGGCCGGCGTCGTCCGCCTGATCACCAACAAGCCCGACCTCGGCGGCTTCGATGCCGGGTTCAACACCGGCGTGTCCTTCACCAAGGGCGGCGAGACGAGCTACAAGGTCGATGCGATGGTCAATGTGCCCGTCACCGACACCTTCGCGCTGCGTGGTGTGGTTTATCTCGACGACCAGGGCGGTTACATCGACAATGTCGCGGGCACCCGCAACGCCAGCGAAAGCGCCCGCTTCCGCCCGGCCGGGACCGTGCGTTCGAACGGCGTGCCGGTCAGCGCGCTGCGCGGCGGCTTCCAGGCCGACGCCGATCTGTCGAACGTGAACTTCATCGATGCCGATAACGCCGGCATGGTCGAAGACGATTTCAACGACACGCAATACGCCGGCTTCCGGGCGACCGCGCTGTGGGAAATCACCCCCGACTGGACCGTGACCGTCGCGCATTCGCGTCAGAGCGTCGAAAGCGACGGCGTGTTCTTCGCCGATCCCACGCTCGACGGGCTCGATGACCTCGAGATCCAGCGTTACGAGGAAGACCGGCTCGAAGACGATTTCTCGAACACCAGCTGGACGATCGAGGGCCGCCTGGCGATGCTCGATGTCGTCTATACCGGTGCCTATACCGACCGCGAAACCGAGCAGCGCGTCGACTATTCCGACTATCTCTTCGTCGGCCAGTACCTGCCGTATTACATCTGCGACGGCAGCGTCAGCTATCCCGGCGCGGCCGATCCCAGCGGGACCTGCCAGGCACCCAATCTCTACGTGACCTCGGCCAGCAAGACGACCGTGTTCACGCAGGAACTGCGCTTCAGCACGCCGGCGGAAAACCGCTGGCGCGTGACCGCAGGCGGCTTCTACTCGGATCTCGAACTGCAGGAACGCAACGACTTCGCCTATCCGGGCAATGTCCTCGCGCAGCCCTTCGGCCCGTTCGCGCCGAACTTCCCGCAGGACGGCTTCACCAGCGCCCCGGGCCCGTTCCCGGCCGACACGATCTTCCGCAACGACATCCGTCGTACCGATGAACAGTTCGGCATTTTCGGCGAAGCCAGCTTCGACATCGTACCCGACTTGCTGACAGTCACGCTCGGCGCGCGGTATTACGACATCGAAGTCGATTTCGAAGGCAGCGCGAACGGCAGCTTCTGCAACAGCGGCGCGGCTACCGATGCCAATGCCTTCGGCACCGATCTCAACGATCTGTACGACGGTGACGGCGAATACACCTTCATCGGTTCGTGCGATGCTTCGCTGCGCCAGACCTTCGACCTGAACGACAGCCTGGCCGATATCCAGGCTGCGGGCCTGACCCCCACGCAGGCGCAGCAGGTGTTCAACGCCGTCCGCGCGCCCGACACGGCCAAGACCGACGGGTTCATCTACAAGGCGACGGCAACGGTCACCCCGACCGAAGACCTGCTGTTCTACCTGACCTATTCGGAAGGGTTCCGTCCCGGCTTGCTCAACCGGCCCGGCGGCGCGACCAATGGCGCGGGCTTCACCGTGCCGTTCGAGCTCGAGACCGACGAGGTCCAGAACTACGAACTGGGCTGGAAGCTCGATCTTGCCGATGGCCAGTTCCGCTTCAACGGCAGCGCCTTCTATGTCGACATCAGCCGTCTGCAGACGACGATCTTCGATCCCTCGATCACCAATCTGTTCTTCTCGGCCAATGCCGCGGATGCGCGGATCAAGGGCGTCGAGGCGGACTTCACCTTCGCGCCCTATTCGGCGCCGGGGCTGACGGTCGCGGGTGCCGTCTCGGTGCTCGATACCGAGATCACCGAAGTGCTGATCCCGACGTCCGACGTCGTCGAAGGTTCGGACCTCGCATTCGCGCCGTCGTTCCAAGGCAATCTGCGCGTCCGCTACGAATGGGACCTGTCCGCGACGCTGGGCGCCTATGTCCAGCCCCAGGTCAGCTATTCGGCGTCGAAGTTCACCGATGTGATCGAGATCAACAAGCTCGAGCTCGACAGCTACACCGTGGTCGATTTCGCCGCTGGGATCACCTCGGACAATTGGAAGTTCGAGCTGTTCGGCGACAACCTGTTCGACGAACGCGCGCAGATTTCGGGCAATTACGTCAACGATCGCGCACGGATCAGCACCAACCGTCCGCTGACGGTCGGTATCAGGGTCGGCTACGACTACTGATCGCTGCCTTTGGAAAACGGGGCGGCGGGGGCGAACACGGGTTCGCCTCCGCCGTTTCTCTTTGTAAGGGTCGCAGGCAATGACGACACGCGACGACAGGCTGGCGCGGGCGCAGCAGGCGCTGCAGGCGGGCGATTTCGCCGAAGGATCGGCGCTGGTTGAGCCTTTGCTCGTCGATAATCCGGCGGATGGTGAAGCGCTGTATCTGGCCGCGGTCGCGGCGCGATATCTCGAACATTTCGACGAGGCCGACCGGCACCTTGCGGCGCTCCATGCCGCCATGCCCGAATACGGCCGTGCATGGCAGGAAGCCGGGCACCTTGCGCGCGCCACGGGCGATATCCCCGCCGCCATCGCCGCTTTCGGCCGCGCCACACGGTTCAATCCCGCGCTCGATGCGAGCTGGCGCGCGCTGGCCGAGCTCGAACAGGGCCGCGGGCGCTCCGCCGAGGCGCAAGCGGCCCGCGCGCAGGCCGAACGTATCGCCGCGCTCCCGCGCGAACTGGTCGCGGTCACGCACCATCTCCACGAAGGCCGACTGCTGCGGGCGGAGGAAATCTGCCGCCATTTCCTGCGCGCCAATCCGCGCAATGTCGAAGGCATGCGGCTGCTGGCGCAGATCGGCATCAAGCTGGGCATTCTCGACGATGCGGAGTTCCTGCTCGACAGCGCGCAGGCGTTCGAACCCGACAACATCCAGATCCGGCTCGACTATATCGACGCGCTGCGGCGCCGCCAGAAATTTGCTCAGGCGCGGACCGAGGCCGAAGCCCTTCATGCGCGCGATCCCGAAAACCCGCTGTTCCAGTCGCATCTGGCGATCGAAAGCATGCAGACGAGCGACTACGACCGGGCCTTCGAATTGTTCGATGCCATTCTTGCCAAGCTACCCGGCGATCCGGCGACGCTCACCAGCAAGGGCCACGCACTCAAGACCACCGGGGCGCAGGAAGACGCGGTGGCCAGCTATCAGGCCGCCATTGCTGCCAAGCCTGACCATGGCGATGCGTGGTACGCACTGGCGAACCTCAAGACCTATCGCTTCACCGAGGATGAAATCGTGCGCATGCGCGAACAGGCCGGGCGGCCCGACCTTGCCTTCATGGACCGCGTCCACCTGTCTTTCGCGCTGGGCAAGGCGCTCGAAGATCGTGCCGACTACGCCGACAGTTTCGCGCATTACGAACGCGGCAATGCGCTGAAACGGGCGCAGACCCGGTACAGCGCCGACGCCATGACTGCGGAGCTGGCGAAGCAGCGCGAGCTGTGCACTGCCGATCTATTCGCCAAGCATGCGGGCAGCGGGCACGATGCGCCCGATCCGATCTTCATCCTGGGTCTCCCACGCGCGGGATCGACCTTGCTCGAACAGATCCTCGCCAGTCACAGCCAGGTGGACGGTACGCTGGAACTGCCCAATATCCTCGCGCTGGCGCACCGCCTGCGAGGGCGCAAGGCGGGCCAGTCACGCTATCCCGAAATCCTGCACGAGCTCGGCAGCGACCAACTCGCTGCCTTTGGCGCGAAGTTCATCGAGGATACGCGGGTGCACCGGCAGAACGCGCCGTTCTTCATCGACAAGATGCCGAACAATTTCCGCCACATCGGCCTGATCCACCTGATCCTCCCCAATGCCAAGATCATCGACGCGCGCCGCGCGCCGCTCGACTGCTGTTTCTCGGGCTTCAAGCAACTCTTCGCCGAGGGGCAGGAGTTCACCTACGGCCTCGCCGAGGTGGGACGCTATTACGCCGATTACGTCGATCTGATGGATCACTGGGACACGGTGCTGCCGGGAAAGGTGCTGAGGGTGCAGCACGAAGACGTGCTCGATGACCTCGAAGGCCAGACCCGGCGGATGCTCGATTACCTCGGCCTGCCGTTCGAGGAGCAGTGTCTCGAGTTCCACAAGACCCGCCGGGCAGTGCGCACGGCAAGCAGCGAACAGGTCCGGCGACCGATCAACCGCAGCGGGCAGGACGCCTGGAAGCCCTACGATCCATGGCTCGCACCGCTACGCGAAGCGCTGGGCCAGCACGGCTGAGCCGGATTTGCGGCGGGGATCGATCCGATAGCGTCTGGCGGAAATGGTGGGCGCGGCAAGGATTGAACTTGCGACCCCACCCGTGTGAAGGATGGGAATGACGGAAATCTGCGGTTTCGGGAAATGGGAAAAGTCAATAAAAACAATATCTGATGCCCGCTGGTGTTCGTCGCTGTCCACCCAAGTTTTTCATGTTTTTTTCATGGATTTTAGGATAGCGCGTGCGGATGCCAGATTTGAGCCGCATCGGGGATCGCGAAAAATTGAAACCTAAAGCGGGCGATGAGCCGCATTGGCAACGTCTGCGCCAAGGGGTCTACCTCGGCTATCGGCCTTCAAAGAAGACGGTGGGTGGCACGTGGTTTGCCAGATTTTATGACCCCGATACCAATCGGAATAAACGCAAGCGGCTTGGCGACTATGGCACGCTGTCAGGTCATGATGTTTTCAAGCAAGCCAAGATCGATGCTGAAACCTGGGCTTCAACTGTGGAGTCTGGCGGCGAACTCGCCCGCGATATGGTGACAGTGAAAGATGCCTGTGTCGCCTATCTGGAGGAAAAACCCAATTCGATCGCCGAAGGCGTGTTCCGGAGACACGTCTATGACGATCCCATTGCCAAGGTGAAGCTCGACAAGCTTCGGCGGCACCATTTGCGAAGCTGGCGTAAACGGCTGGAACAAGCGCCCGCTTTGTTGAGCCGGACAATTGAAGGCGGGAAGCGCTGGAAAGAGCGAGCGAAGTCGACGGTGAACCGCGATATGGTGCCATTGCGCGCCGCGCTGGGGCGCGTTCTCACGCCCGGCTCCCCCAATACCGATGCCGCCTGGCAGGAGGCGCTTAAGCCCTTCAAGGGTGCAGGCAAACGCCGAGAACTATATTTGGACAAAGGTGAACGGAAGAGATTGATCGATACCGCCTGCGAGGAAGCGCGGCCGTTCCTAAGGGCGCTATGTCTCTTGCCGCTTCGTCCTGGCGCGCTCGCAACCTTAACCGCAAGAGATTTTGAAAAGCGAACTCGAACCCTCACGATCGGTAAGGACAAGAACGACAACCCGCGGCAGATTTCTTTGCCGACACTCATCGCTGATTTCTTCGCCGCGCAGGTGAAGGGAAAACTGCCAACCGCGCCGATTTTTGCTAGGCGTTCTGGCGACGCGTGGAACAAGGATAGCTGGAAGCATCCGATCAAGGATGCTGTAAGGAAGGCGAACTTGCCGGATGCTGTTTCGGCATACACCCTACGCCATAGTGTCATTACGGACCTCATACGCGTGCGCTTGCCGATTCTGACTGTTGCCCAGCTGTCCGGAACAAGTGTCGCCATGATCGAGAAGCATTATGGCCATCTTGTTCGCGACGATGCCGAAGAGGCTTTGGCGACCTTGGAAATCTGAGGCGAAAGGACGACCCGTGCCAAGCTGGCCGCAGTGAAAGGCATCGGGGCAGGAGGCGGCCAAGTTGCTATCCGCCAAAAGCTCCTGTTTGGTGAGAATTTCTACTCAGCCTATTGGGCTAAACCTCTACAAGTTGCGACGGGACACGCGCCCGATTCAATCGTCTGTCATATCCATGACCGTTTTTGTCGTAAAAAGGTGGTTTGCCAGTTGCGACGGCGATTTTGACAGGGAAGAAATGAATTGAAGGATCAGGAATTTCGCGAGTGGCTAGAAGCGAATGGAGCGAACAGCGCTTCTGGACGGAACTCGCGCGTCCACGCGGTAAAGACAATTGAGGCGAAGCTAGGCGAGCTCGGTTTTGCTCAACCCGATCTAGAGGCGGCATGGGCAGAAGATCGGTTCACGGCATTGCGTGAGGAGATGGTCGCGCTCCGCAAGGATTACGATGAGGGAGGCACACGCTTTCGCATTCTCATGCCGGAATCGGAACGACCGCGGAACCGGCTCTCGAACTGGCGCAGTTGGCTGGCCCAATATGGGCGCTTCCTTGGGGGCGAGGGAGTCGCTAGCAGTGATGCGGATCTCATTCGACAGCACGTACTTGAGAATTTCATCGAGCCGGCCCGAGAACGAAACGAAGAGAGCGCCGATCTGGTGGTCAAGCAAGTCAACGACGCGCTCGGATTAAATCAGGCATGGCCCAACATCTGTCAGGCACTTCGTGGTCGAAAATTCCTGGAACTTGCAGATGTCCCACCACCGCAGAGCTTTGGTGCAGATATGAGTACGGCCACTCGTTTCCTGTTTGATCTCAGCGTGGATGACTACTGGGCGCTATCGACCATGAATACGCGTTACGGGGAACCCATTGCTCGGTCTAGCAAGATGGTTTCCTATCAGTTGGAAGATGGACGCCAGATCGCCCTCGACCTGACAACAGCCCGCACGCAGGTTTGGCTGGAGGGTCATATCAATCCTGACCCCGAGACGCAGCGTCTTGTAACTGACTACGACGTTCGTAAATCGCGCCATCACCACCTGCCTTCGCGGCTCCGTCATACCGGACATGAGGCGCAAAACGTAAGTTTGGCAATTGTACCAAACCAGCCAGCGCTAACTGTCCTACTCGACGAATATGAAGGGGGTCAGAAGATGCTCCACCAAGGCAAGCTGGAAAATCTTCGCAGGATTTTCCTAAATAAGTTTGAGGGATTTGAGGAACAAGGGGGTTTTGGCAAACACTCAGCCTATCACTTAGCTTCCGGAGAAGAAGCGAAACGGAAATGCATTGCAAGGATGTCTGAGCTGAACCCGCTGGAGTCAGATCTTACAGCGTTGGAACTAGGACGAAAGGCGATTTCCATTGTACAGGATGAAAGCTCTACGGGGCATTTACTTCCCAAGGGGATGTCTCGAAATCTAGCTCGGCGTCAGCAGGAGTTCCCAGACATTCTTGAGGCCGCCACTGGGCAATTACTGCGCAGCCGTCACCCGGGTGAGCGCGAAGCAGATTTTGCGTCCAGCGTATTCGACCCTGTCTTTCAGAATGACGGGACAAATCCATACGCCGACGTACGTACTATTCCGACAGTCCTGGCAGCTGGTGCGTTTCCGAAGGAGACGCTGCCCATCAATTACATGCCCTTGCAGAACGCATACCGGCTGATCAGGAACGAAGTTCTCTTTCGTAATGCTGTTCCGTCTGAGGACGAGATGCGGAAGTCCAATAGCTTTGGATTGGAACTTTTCGAACGGCTAAAGGAGTGGGGCTGGGAGCCACGAGATCTTTGGGACGTGCAAGGCTTCATCTGGGAAACTTGCCAAAAGGGGGACAGCGAGCAAGGAGGTGAAGTAAACCAGTCCAATGCGTCGGACCTATCCATGGACACACGGCCATACTGGTTCGTCGGAGCATCGTTTGGCCGCACAGATGACCAAGTCGACCGCTTCCTTGACGAAGGCATTTGGCAAATCAGCACCCCGACGCCGCATCAACGGCAACAAGTTGAATCTATGCAACCTGGCGACCGAATTGCGATCAAGGCGACGTTTGTCCAGCAGCATGATCTTCCGTTCGATGGCTGGGGTCGAAAGGTTTCGGTCATGCGGATCAAGGCGCGCGGCACGATTACCGAGGCGACGACCAACGGTGAGACCGTGCAGGTCGAGTGGGAAGAAGGCTTCGAACCGCGCGATTGGTATTTCTATACGTACCAGCCCACGATCTGGCGTGTGGGAACGGGCAAGGAAATGAGTCGCCGATTGATCCGCTTCGCATTCGAGGATGAGGAGCAGGATATCGACTGGTTCCGCGCGAACCTCTCGCGCTGGAGCGACGGCCCTGATGCCGAAGAAGGCGATAGGGAAACCGCCAATCAGTCCGAGCCGGTAAACCTTATTCTCTACGGCCCTCCCGGGACCGGCAAGACTTTTCGCACCATGGGCGCTGCCGTGAAATTGTGCGAAGGTCTGGATGACAAAGCTCCGCTGTTAACCGACGGCGATCGACGCAGGGAACTGCGGGAGCGCTACGACGATCTGGTAGCACTCGGTCGAATTGCACTCGTCACCTTCCACCAAAACTTTTCCTATGAGGAATTCGTCGAAGGGCTACGACCTCACCCGCTCGATGATGGAGGATTTACCCTCAAGCCAAAATCCGGGATCTTCAGAGTCATGGCCGAAGCGGCGCGCGACAGCGCGGAGGAGCACGTCCTGATCGTGGACGAGATCAACCGTGCGAACATCTCGAAGGTCTTTGGCGAACTCATCACACTGATCGAAGCCGACAAGCGGCTCGGTAAGAGCGAAAGTTTGCGCGTCACTCTTCCCTATTCGAACGAGCCATTCGGCGTGCCGGCGAACCTCCACATCATCGGAACGATGAACACTGCCGACCGCTCGATAGCGCTGCTCGACACTGCGCTTCGGCGCCGCTTCCGGTTCGAGGAAATTGCGCCCGAGCCCGCTCTCTTGCCCGAACAAGTCGACGGCGTGCCGCTCCGCCGCGTGCTTGAGGTCATGAATGAGCGCATCGAATACCTGCACGATCGCGAGCACCGCATCGGGCACGCATTCTTCATGGGAGACGGCGGTGCGGACCGCGAAGCCATTAATGCCACAATGCGCGACAAGGTCATTCCGTTGTTGCAGGAATACTTCTTCGATGACTGGAGTCGGATCGCGGCCGTGGTGGGCGAAGGCTTTATCGAGAAGCGCAAGCTGCCGGTTCCTCCCGGCATCGAAGCAGGTGAAGATCGCTTGAGCTGGAGCGTTCGGAGCGAGTTTGCTGGCGATGCATACGACACGCTGATCGGCAAAGCCCCACTCCGGCCAGAGCGAAGCGCAGAGTGACTCACAAATCCGTCCATGAATGGGGCCGGGTGCCGGTGGGAGACGGCGGCTTTACCCGCGCTGAGGCCAACCAGTTGCTGGCTGCCGCCCGCGCGCATCCATGTGGCGGGACGGAAGGTACGGCGATCCTAGTGGATCATCACAAACACCTGAGTACGCGTCAGGTGATCGGTGTCCTTGCGGGGAAGGGCTGTAGTCTCGAGATCTTGCCCAAGGTCGATCCGGACAGCCCCGGCGAGGACGCAGTGACAGTGCGACGGCGACTGATTGGGATGCTCGATGTTGCGCTCGGCCTCGACCTATCTAGCGGTGGAGCGGCGCAACTTGCGCGGCAGGGGGAGACGCTGCTCGATATTCTCATCCGCCTGTTTGCCGATCGCCTGCTCGACGAGGTGCGCCGCGGCCTGCCGCGCCGCTACCTGCTTTGCGAGGATGACTTGCCTGCATTGCGCGGTCGCATGGATGTGGTGCGCCAGTTCACCCAACACGCCGTGCGGCCCGATCGCCTTGCATGCCGTTTTGATTCCCTCGAATCCGATACGCCGCTCCTGCAAATCATGAAGGCGACGGTGGTTTTCTTGGGGAAACACGTCCGCCCCTCGGAAACGCGACGACGACTTACCGAGCTTCGCCATCTGCTTGACGAGGTGAGCGATTTGGCGCCGCCCAGCTTGCCTTGGGATCGCGTCCAGCTCGACCGGTCGAACCGACGCTGGCGCAGCCTGTTCGATCTTGCCAAGCTCTTCCTCAAACGCGATTGGCAGGCGACCCATTACCGCGACAAGGCGGGGGAGGGTATCACGCTGCTGTTCCCGATGAACGATCTTTTCGAAAGCTATGTGGCCTCCCTGCTGCGCCGCGCTCTGGCAGAGACTGAAATCGAAGTGACAGAGCAGGGTGGCCTGAAATACTGTCTGGGCGAATGGCGGGAAGGAGAGGCTTGCGAAGGGCGTCTGTTCCAGACCCGCCCGGACATCCTATTGCGCCGTGGCGGCGAGATCGTCTCAATTGTCGACACCAAGTGGAAGGCCATCTCCGAGCCCTTTGAGGGGAAGGGCGGGGTGAGCCAAGCCGATGTTTACCAGCTGATGGCCTATGCGCGCATCTATGATTGCGACCATCTCATGCTCCTCTATCCGAGTGCGCCAGGCGGCGCCGAGGGCGAGCGCAAGTCGTTCGGCATGACAGCCGGAACGGAGCGGCTGCGTATTGCGCAGGTCGATATTGCTAGGAGCCGAGAGGTTGCCATCCAATCTCTGGGACGACTGTTCGCTGACAAGAGTATTCGCGCGCAGGTCGGGACAGAGGCATAAGAAAGACTTGTTTTCATGACATTTTGCCGCGACAAGATCTGCGACAGCTCCGGTCGTATTAGCCGGGCGCGCCGTGGGGGATGGCGATAATGAGCGACAGGATGGGCAAGTTTCGCAGGCTGCTGCGCCTCGTCCATTTGTTGGCTGACAGTGCCGAGGGGCTGACGCTCGACGAGATGGCCGAAGAACTCGAAGTCAATCGACGCACCGCAGAACGGCTACGCGATGTGATCGCCGAAGCCTTCGTCCTCGAAGAAATCGCCGACGACCGGCGCAAACGCTTCCGTATTCCCGATGGCCTGCGTCGTGCCTACACGCGGCCGAACGCCGCGGAAGTCGCTGCTCTCCAGACCGAAGTCGCCACGCTTGCCCGCAAGAGAGCGGCACACGCACCTCAGCTCGAAAGCCTGCTTGGTAAAGTAAAGGCCGCGCTCGACGATCGCGAGAAGCGTCGGATCGATCCTGATCTCGATGCACTCGGACGGCTGCAGCGGGGAATGCACGTGGCTGGTCCGGCCGTGTTTGTAGCCCCGGAAACCGTGGCCACGATCCAGGGCGCGATCCTCGCGGGTGTCTGTCTTGAGTTCGATTACCGGGCAGAAGGTGCAGACGCGCCGCAATGGCGGCGTGTCGTGCCCTACGGCCTGATACACGGCGGCGTCCCCTACCTCGTGGGCAAGATGCCCGGCCGTGAAGATCCTCCAACTTTTTTCCGGCTCGACAGGATGAGCGAACCACGTGCCAGTAACCAGCTCGGCTGCGCGCCGGACGACTGGGATCTCGACGCATGGTTGGCGCAGAGCTTCGGCGTCTGGCGCGAGGACGCGCATGACATAGTGCTGGAGGTTGCACCGACCTCCGCCAACCGCGCCCGGGGCTGGAGCTTCCATCCGGCGCAGGAACTTGAAGAAGGCGAGGGAGGGGCGCTCCTCGTCCGCTTCCGCAGCGGCGGCCTGCGCGAGATCGCAGAACATCTTTTCACGTGGGGAGGGGAGGTCGCCATCATCGCACCGGAGCAACTGCGCGAAGTCATGCGGGAGAGGCTCGAAGCTGCCAAATTTACCTTCAAGGACGTGCGACCAGAAATGTCGCAAGAGCCTGTCAGGGGCGTGCCATGACAACAAATCCAAACACCCACCTTACCGAGCGCTTCGACGATGCGCTTGCTTATGCGAGCCGCATTCATCGCACACAGTGGCGCAAGGGTGCGAATATTCCTTACGTCTCGCACCTCCTCGGCGTGGCAGCGATTGCGATTGAGAACGGTGCAACGGAAGACCAGGCCATCGCCGCATTGCTGCATGATGCGGTCGAGGATCAGGGCGGGGCGGAAAGGCTCGAAGACATCCGCATGCGCTATGGCGAGGACATCGCCCGAATCGTCGATGACTGCACTGACAGCGATACAGAGCCAAAACCGCCATGGCGCGCACGCAAGGAAGCCTACCTGGCAAGCCTCTCGCACAAACCCGCCGCTTCGCTTGAAGTCAGCATCGCCGACAAGACCCACAACGCCGGCGCGATAGTTGCCGACCTCAACGTCCACGGTGAGCAGGTCTGGACCCGGTTCACCGGCGGAAGGGACGGGAGCCTATGGTACTACCGCGCGCTGGCAGATGCCTTCGCCGAGCTTGCCCAAGGAACGGCGAGTGATCGTTTTGCCCAGTTGGTGGACGAGATGGAGCGATTGTCACAGTGAGCGAGCAGGCACGCCCCAAAATTGGCGCTCTTGCCGAATTTTTCGGCCATCGACGGGTACTAGCCAATCCGATGGGTCGGCATCAGCGCCTTGCTGCGTTTTTTGATGGGGCGCGGAATCTGGGCCTCGGTCAGAAGGGATCGCGCGACGATTTTGCTGAGCGAGCAACACGGCCTGATGCGCAAAGGCTGGGACAGATATTTAATCATTTGAACCCACTGATCGAGGCCAGACGCGGTCGATTTCGCTACAATCCGTGGCAGATGTCTGGTCTAGGTCGGTACGAAGTTCGAAATTCGGCCGTGCTCGGTCAATTGTTTGACCAGTCGATTTCACCAGTGGCTGGCCCTCTTTTCCTAGCGCGATATCTTCAGCTGGTTTCCAAAGCCAATGGAGAAACGCCTCTGCCCGCTCGGGAAGCTTTGGTCGACTACCGAATAGGAATCGAACACTGCCCTTTGGGACACCAATCCGAACGTGTCGATCTAACGGTCGAGGGGGCAAACTTCGTCATCGGGATCGAGATCAAGATCGATGCTGGCGAAGGGCCGGAGCAGCTGGAACGCTACATTCGGGTCATCGAAGAGAGAGCGGGTTCCCGCAATTGCCCTTGCCATCCGATCATCTTCCTATCTCCACGCCCTTCAGGAAGAGGTGGCGACGTACTTGAATCTTCATGGCGTCACGTCGGCCTTGCTGCACGCGATGTGGCGAATGAGATTCAAGCCGACAATCCACGCGCCGCTTGGCTTCTTGCCTGCTTCGCCGAGCACGTGCGCAAATTCTACTGAGAGTAACTAATGCAAAATGACAATGAACTTGCCGCTCTGATCATTCGCAACGTCGTCGACCTAGAGCATTCGCTAAGGTTTTTGGAAGAGGTGGTTGATCCCCGCATGACAGAAGAAGTTTTCGATCTTCTCGAACGCACAGGGTCAGGCGATTGGTACTTTAAAGACCGTACAGACCTCAGCGAATGGTTTTGCCCCAGAAACTGGCTCCTGCAAAGCACCGGCAAGCCGAAGGCGGATCTCTGGTTCCAATTGGAGACTCCTGATGATGACCCGTGGGACTCTTGGGTGGCAAGTTTTGCTGGCGGAAAGTCAGCCGAAACAACTGCGGCGCTGTTTTTAAAATACGCTGGACTCGGAAAGACTAAATGGAACGAGTTGATCAACGAGGATCCCGAACTAATCGGAAAATTAAGGGCAGCAGGTTTCATCGTCGGAAATAGTCAAATTTACTACCCACTGCCTTTAAACCGCGAGGAGTTGGCAAAAGCTTTCCTAAATGATGATTTTTCGACCGCATTTACTAGGGTTCAAGAAGCTGCCGCTGCACTCGATAGGGTATTGCCCGCGCTCGACAGGCTGCGAGATGCGCAAGAAGTTGCAAAGACAAAGAACTGATGGCTCCGAACTGGGCAGGTCTCCGAGACTCTAGCCTTTCGACAGCCAATGGTGCGAAGCCTGCAATTGTCAGGGTATCGAGAAGGTGATGATCAAGTGAGCAGTGAAGCGTTTTTCGAGTCCCCGATCCTGAACTCGCCTTATGCAGCACCTGATCACCACTGGCAGCTGGGCGAGGGAGGTCAGCCGACCGGCATCGTGGAGGCGGGGCGTCGCCGCAGTGATCTGACGACACCGATCCCGAAAGCGAAAATGACGCGCGGCAAGAAGGTCTCTCCCGAGCAGGAGGATTTTCTCAAGGGCGAGGGCGGCCAGGAATACAATCCGACCGAAACGATCAACGGCATCCGCTCGGCCGTTGAAAGCTGGCGTAACCTGCCCGAAAGCCAGTGGCAGGTCACCCCGACTACCGCTCGCCTGCTGCGACACTGGCGCTCGGGCGAAATGCCCCTGCCTCCCTTCTTTTGCCAGATCGAGGCTGTGGAGACGGTCATCTGGTTAACCGAGGTGGCGCCCAAATCCTCTCAGCAAGGCCGCCGCTTCTGGACCCATCTCGAAGCAGCCAACGCAGCGTCCAATCCGGCCTTGATGCGCATGGCGCTCAAACTCGCGACCGGTGCAGGCAAGACCACTGTGATGGCCATGTTGATCGCATGGCACACCCTCAACGCGGTGCGTCATCCTAACACGAAGAAGTTCACCAAGGGCTTCCTGATCGTCGCGCCGGGAATCACCATCAAGGATCGCCTGCGAGTGCTGCAGCCCAACGATCCTGAGAGCTATTACTCGACGCGCCAGATGGTGCCGGAAGACATGCTGCGCGATCTGGGCCAAGCGAAAATCGTCATCACCAACTACCACGCCTTCAAGAAGAAGGACGAGGTGAGCCTCAACAAGGTTCAGCAGGCGGCACTGGCGACGGAAACGAAACCGGAAAGCGATGGGGCGATGCTGCGTCGCGTTGCCGGGCCATTGATGGGAATGAAGAACGTCGTCGTCCTCAATGACGAGGCCCATCACTGTTATCGCGAACGGCCGCTGACGCCCGAGGAGGAGAAACAGCTCAAGGGCGACGAGAAGGCCGAAGCCAAGGAAAACAACGAGGCTGCACGGCTCTGGATCAGCGGCCTGGAGGCGGTCAAGCGCGTGCTGGGCCTCAACATGGTCTATGACCTGTCCGCGACACCCTTCTTCCTCAAGGGTTCTGGCTATCGCGAAGGATCGCTGTTCGGTTGGGTCATGAGCGATTTCAGCCTCATGGACGCGATCGAATGCGGCATCGTCAAACTCCCACGCGTGCCGATCGTCGACAATGTCGAACAGGGCGAGATGCCGATGTTTCGCGACCTCTGGGAGCATATTGGAAAGGACTTGCCCAAGAAGGGACGCTCGGCCGGCAAGCATCTCGATCCCCAGAAGCTACCCAATCCGCTGCTCACCGCGATTGATGCGCTGTACGGCCACTATGTGAAGACCTTCGATGCCTGGAAAGCAAATGGTCTGGAAGTCGAACCGGTATTCATCGTGGTGTGCAACAACACCGCAACCAGCAAGCTCGTCCACGACTATATCGCCGGCTATGTAATCGAAGACAAAGACGGTAACGACATGCTGCAGCGTGGCAAATGCCCGCTGTTCCAGAATTACGCCCCCGACGACACGGCGTTGCCTCTCATGCGCACCCTGCTGATCGATAGTCAGCAGATCGAAAGCGGAGAGGCGATCAGCACCGAATTCAAGAACGCGGCAGCGGGCGAGATCGAGCGGTTCAAGGATGAATACGTCCAGCGCACAGGTGACCGCGCGGCTGCAGAGAAGATCGACGACACCGCCATCCTCCGCGAGGTGATGAACACTGTCGGTCGGCCCGGACAACTCGGCGCAAACATCCGCTGCGTAGTTTCCGTATCCATGCTCACCGAAGGGTGGGATGCAAACACCGTGACGCATGTGTTGGGCGTTCGCGCGTTCGGCACGCAGCTCCTCTGCGAGCAGGTGATCGGCCGCGCTTTGCGCCGTGTGTCCTACGAGACGGACGCAGAGGGCAAATTTGCCGTCGAATATGCCGACATCTTCGGCATTCCGTTCGACTTCACGGCACAAGCCGTCGTCGCACCGCCTACCGCCCCGCCGCCCATGGTCCGGGTCGAGGCAATCAGTCCCGAGCGTGACAGCGCGGAGATCCGCTTTCCGCGGGTTGAGGGTTATCGAACCGAATTGCCGCGTGACGTGCTCACGGCCGAATTCAACGAAGACTCTACGCTTGAGCTCACGCCCGATCTGGTAGGCGCTACCGAAACGATCAACTCGGGGATCATCGGTGAGACGGCGGACATGTCGCTGGATTATCTGGCCGACACCCGTCCCGCCACGATTCAACTGCGACTGGCCGACCGGATTGTCCGGCGGTTCCTGACAGAGAGTGGCGAAATTCCCAATCCGGGTCTCATCATGCAGATGCGCACCATCGTGCGGCGCTGGATGAAAGATCATTTGGTGATGAAAGGGGGCACCCAGCACGCCCAGCTGCTCTATTACGACATCGCCGACAGGGTAGGTGATCGCATCATGAAGGCGCTGACCCGGGGGGCAGAGGGCGGAAACCGCGTCCTCGCCATGCTCGATCCCTACAACCGGGAAGGCTCGACCGGCCATGTCGGCTTCAACACCAGTCAGGATCGTTACGAGACAGGCGAGAAGTGCCACGTCAATTATGCGATTGCAGACAGCGACTGGGAGCTGGAGTTCTGCCGCGTGGCCGATGCCCACCCGCGCGTGCTCGCTTGGGTGAAGAACCACAATCTCGGCTTCGAGGTGCCTTATCGCGCTGGGGGCGAGGCGCGCCGCTATCGCCCCGACTTCATCCTGCGGGTGGATGACGGCAACGGCGCCGACGATCTGCTCAACCTGGTGGTTGAGATTAAGGGTTTCCGGAACGAGGACGCCAAGGACAAGGCCGACACCATGCGCACTTACTGGGTGCCGGGGGTCAACAACCTCGGCACGATGGGCCGCTGGGCCTTCGCCGAGTTCACCGAGAGGTGGACGATGCAGAGTGAACTCGAGCGAGTGATTACGGATTGGTTGAACGGAATGGGGGCCGAGCAATGAGTGGGAAACGCATTCTGGCGCAAGTCGAAGCGGTAATGAAGGCGCAAAGCCTTGCCCAAGTGCAAGAGGCCCTGGATTTGGCTGAGAACATCGCTGATCCGGCAATGGCCAATGCACAGCAGTGCTGGGATATGATCTGGGACAAGCCGCTGTATGCCTATACAAGGACTGATATCGGAGATGTGTACCGTCATCGATTAGCTTCGCACGTAGAAGGTCAAAGGTGGCGGCAATGGGCCGACAGTTCTTCGCCGTTCCTCACTCTCGATGGCCCGGCTAACCGAAACACATCCTTCGAGTTCACTCCTAATTGCCCTGAGGCTGTTCGTGAGACCGGAATAGCTAAATCACGACTGTTTGCGGTTCAGGGTGGCGCGCGCGCGCTGGCGAAACTTGCAGAGCGGAGTGAGCAGCCGTTCGCCCCGCTCATTCAATTGCCTTCCGAGAGGCTGATCGTCGTACTCAAGGAAATGTTAGGTCCGCGCTGGGGGCACATCACGATACTGCATCTTCTGACCGACTTTGGCCTCGCCTCAAAACCCGATCGCTGGGTCGTCCGCTCTATGCACCGACTTGGGCTCGTGCCCCCTGTGAAACAGCGCGATGTTCCCAGCGCCAAGGACGCAATCCTTATCGACAGCGTGATCAAAGACCTGGTGCGTGATCATGATGGCGAATTGCAACCACAGCGCCTGCGTTATTTCGAGAAACTGCTAATGGAATACTCAAAACAAGGCGTCTCCGCGGACGCTGATGCAAAGACGAAAGCGGCCGCTTGATGCCCAAAAACAAAAAACCCCTCCGCGTCGAAACGCTCACCCACGACGAGGCGACACGCAAGAACGCGCCTACTGCGGAGCTGGAAACCTTCGTCGATGCCGAAACCAAGCGGCCGATCGAGGTCGCGTATGAGCGGCGCAATCGCGATCTTGATCCGCAGCTGGTGTGGCGCGGGAAGGATGTGGCGGACTGGTCAGACCTCGTGGTCGAGACGCCGCCGCTCTATATCCAGGAGAAGATCCATCCCAAGGCGCTGATCGAGGATCTGAAGCGAGCCAGCCAGTGCGACGAACCAGGCGACGCGCCCGATCTCTTCGCCGATTTCAACGGCGTCGATCCGGAGGCGCGGACAGAGTTCTACGCGCATGACCAGCACTGGTCGAACCGGATGATCCTGGGCGACGGGCTGAAGGTGATGGCATCGCTGGCCGAGCGCGAGGGGCTGAAGGGCCAGGTGCAGTGCATCTATATCGACCCGCCCTATGGCATCGAGTTCAACTCCAACTTCCAGTGGTCCACCACCTCGCGCGACGTGAAGGACGGCAAGGCCGACCACCTGACGCGCGAGCCCGAGCAGGTGAAGGCCTTCCGCGACACCTGGGCAGACGGCATCCACTCCTACCTCACCTATCTGCGCGATCGCCTGACCGTGGCACGCGACCTGCTGACCGAGAGCGGAAGCGTCTTTGTTCAGATCGGCGATCAAAACGTCCATCGAGTCCGAGCCCTGATGGATGAGGTCTTCGGTCCCGAAAACCTCATGTCCATGATCAGCTACAGGACGAGCAGCCCATTGGGCGCGAGCGGACTTCCAACTGTCTGTGATTTCATCCTTTGGTATGCAAAGGATAAAGGCTTCGTGAAGTATCGCCAGCTCTGGAACTTTAAGGGTACTGGCGACGGCAGCGAATACGTTTGGGCTATGAGGTCCGACGGCACTTTTCGACGTCTCGAACCCGATGAGCTTCAGAACCCAGCGATTGTTCCTGATGAAGACGACGTATTCGCAAGAGGCGCGCTATATTCGTCGGGCTATACACCTACGTGCGTTTATCCATTCCACTTCGAGGGGGAGGAATTTTCGACTTCGAAGAAGAGTTGGCGAACAAACAAAGGTGGCATGCTTAATCTAATAAAGGCCAATCGTCTGATTAAGATCGGCAAACTTCCATACTATGTGCAGCGCCATTCGGACTTTCCGGTGCAGCCCTTTAACAACTTGTGGACGGACACGCGTGCAGCTCTCGGAAAGACCTATGTGGTCGAAACGTCGTTCAATGTTGTGCAGCGCTGTATTCTGATGACCACCGACCCCGGGGACCTAGTGCTCGACCCCACCTGCGGTTCGGGCACCACCGCTTATGTGTCAGAGCAATGGGGGCGGCGGTGGGTCACGATCGACACGAGCCGGGTCGCGCTCGCGCTCGCCCGGGCGCGGATCATGGGCGCGCGCTATCCCTGGTATCTGCTCGCCGACAGCCGCGAGGGGCAGGTGAAGGAAGGCGAGATCACTCGCACCCCGCCGCGCGATACACCGACGCAGGGCCGCATCCGCCAGGGCTTTGTCTACAAGCGCGTGCCGCACATCACGCTGAAAAACATCGCCAACAATGCCGAGATCGACACGATCTGGGAGGAGTATCGGGAAAAGCTCGAACCCCTGCGCGAGCGGATCAACGCCCTGCGCGGTCGGGACGGCTCCGACCCCGACCTGCCGCCGTTCGAGGAATGGACCATGCCGCGCGAACCCGGCGCCCCGTGGCCGGATGCTGCTGCGAAAGCGCTTGAAAAGGCGCGCAACGAGAGCGCCAGCCCCGCGACCCGCACAAAGTGGCTCAACGCGGTGAACGAAGTGATGGAGCGCGACTACACGCTCGACACTCTGCCCGAACATCCGGTCGATCCCTGGGACGACCCGGAATGCGAGAAGCTGCACGCCGAATGGTGGAAGCTGCGCATCGAGCGCCAGCAGGAAATCGACGCCAGCATCGCCGCCAAGGCGGACACCGAATATCTCTACGACCAGCCCTATGAGGACAAGAGCCGCGTCCGCGTGGCCGGCCCTTTCACGGTCGAGAGCCTCAGCCCCCATCGCGTCCCCGCCGTCGACGTGGACGACAGCCTGTTCGACGAGGTCGAAGCGGCCGAAGGCAGGGCCCAGAAGGGCGAGAGCGGGGAGCGCGCTGACTTTGCGGAAATGGTGCTCGAGAACCTCAAGCGCTCCGGCGTCCAGCAACGCGCCAAGGACGACAAGCTCGTATTCGAAAGCATGAAGCTATGGCCCGGCGAATGGATCGTCGCCGAAGGCACCGTTCGCCAGAAATCGCTGACCGAAGCCGAGGACGAAGAGGAAACGGAAGCTGGCCCAACCCGGCGTGCCGCCATCTTCGTCGGCCCCGAATACGGCACCATCACCCGCCCGCAGGTCGTCGCCGCTGCACGAGAGGCGCAGGAGAACGGCTTCGACATCCTGATCGCGGCTGCCTTCAACTTCGATGCCCATGCCGGCGAAGTCACGAAGATGGGTCCGCTCACCGTCCTGCAGGCGCGTATCAACCCCGACCTGCACATGCCGGACCTTGCCAATACGGGCGCAGGCAACCTGTTCACCGTATTCGGCGAGCCTGACATTCAGGTGCACGACGAAGGCGAGGGCATGGTCAGCATCGAGGTGATGGGCGTCGATATGTATAAGGGCGGCCAGATCGAAAGCGGCGATGCCGACGACATCGCCGTGTGGTTCATCGACACCGACTACAACTACGAGAGCTTCTTCGTCCGCCACGCCTACTTCCCCGGCGCGAACGATCCCTACAAGGCTTTGAAAACCACTTTGAAAGCAGAAGTGGACCAGGATGCGTGGGACTCGCTCAATCGCACCCGGTCACGGCCATTTGCGAGGCCGAAAGAGGGTAGAGTGGCCGTGAAGGTGGTGAACCACTTGGGGGATGAGGTGATGAAGGTGCTGGAGGTTTAGGTATGGGCAAAGGAGGGTACAGCGGCGGCTCGACTATTATTGGCCCAAGGTCGGGTTGGTTCGGTCGAAGCAAAAGCAAAGCGGGCGGTAAACGCAAGAAAGGGGATGCCGGACCACCAATGAGCCCCGCAGAACTTAAGGCAGATCGGGCAAGGAAACGACAGCTCGATCACGCGGAACGTACGCTTCGGAAGACCACGCAACAATGCATAGTTCTGAGGGACGAAACCAAGACAAAGCTAAAAAAGGCTCAGAAGGTCAAGAAGAAGATACAGGCCTCAATCAGAAAGAATCAAGCAGAGACTGAGGGAGCAAACTTCGCCGCGGAGGCTGCACCTCGCAATGATCAGGACAAGTCACGGAAAGAGGCGCGAATCCGAAAATTTATCTTAAGCGTCCCAACTAGCCGATGACTCTCCTCCTCGCTTCCACTTTCAACGATGCGTTGGGCAAACTTGCGCATCACGAGCAAAAGCAGGCGAAACTTACCGCTTTCGACCTGCAACTCGATCCTGCCGGCAACGGTTTGCAAATGCACCGGATCGAGAATGCGCCGGGCTTCTGGTCGGCGAGGGTCAGCCAGGACGTACGCATCATCCTTCATAAGGACAGCGACACGACCACGCTCGCCTATGTCGGACACCACGACGATGCCTACGCCTGGGCCGAGCGGCGCAAGATCTTGCCGCATGAGCGGACAGGTGCGATGCAGATCGTCGAACTGGTCGAACTACGGGAGGAAGTAGAGCCTCTCGTTTACACAGAGAAAGTCGAGGAACAGGGACAACGCGACCAAGCTGTTCAGCCCTTCTGGGCGCTGACTGATGACCAGATGCTTGATGTTGGCGTACCGCGCGACTGGCTCGAACCGGTGCGTGCCATGCCGGAGAGTGAGATCGACACATTGTTCGATCGTCTGCCCGCCGAAGCGGCCGAGGCGCTCTACGACTTCGCGACCGGCGGAAAGCTGGAAGACCATATCGCCAAACTTGTCGAACCCGGCGACAATCCTTTCGCCCATCCCGATGCGCAGCGCCGCTTCCGTGTGCTCGACAATGTCGAGGAATTGCAGGCGGCGCTCGATGCGCCGTTCGAAAAGTGGGCGGTGTTCCTTCATCCGGCACAGCGCGAGCTGGTCGTGCGTGACGCCACGGGGCCGACGCGCGTCACCGGTTCGGCGGGAACGGGCAAGACGATCGTCGCGCTGCACCGAGCCGTGCACCTGGCCGAGGCAGACGCTGAGGCGCGCATCCTCTTGACGACCTTCTCGAAGGAGCTGGCCGTTTCGCTCGCCGGCAAGCTGGCAATCCTTACCGAGGCCGCGCCGTCCGCGCGCGACCGGATTGTCGTGCGCCCGCTCGATACTGCGGCGGTTGAGCTTTACACCTCGCAGTTCGGCCAGCCCAATCGTGCTACCCCCTCGCAGATCCGCAGCCTGATAGGTGAAGCGCAAAAGGCGGGGTTGGGCGGCGGACTGACGACGGCGTTCCTGCTCGAGGAGTGGACCGAGCTGGTCGATGCCTGGGGCGTGACGGATGCCGAAAGCTACGCCACTATCCCTCGGATCGGGCGCCGCACGCGTCTCGGCCCGCGACAGCGCGAAGCGGCCTGGGCGGTGTTCGACGCGGTGCGCCACGGTCTCGAACGTCGCGGCCTGGTGACCTGGGCCATGCTGTACGACCGGCTGACGGCTTGGCTCGCCGGTGGCGGTACACTGCCTTTCGAACACGTAGTGGTGGATGAGGCACAAGATTTAACCGTCGCACAAGTGCGATTTCTGGCTGAAGCCGGGAAGGGCAGGGCCGACGCGCTCTTCCTCTCCGGCGATATCGGCCAGCGCATATTTCGTTTGCCGTTCAGCTGGGCGAAGCTTGGCCTGGACATTCGCGGGCGTAGTCATTCGCTGAAAGTGAACTACCGCACCTCTCACCAGATCAGGGCGGTCGCGGATCGTCTGCTGCCGCCCTCCATCACCGACATGGACGGGATCGAAGAGGGGCGGCGCGGAACGGTGTCGGTCTTCGATGGGCCGCCACCAGCCATCCATTTATTCGATGACGAGGATGCCGAAATCGGTGCTGTCGGCGAGTGGCTTCGGACCTGCGATAGAGATGGTATCGTCGGCTCAGCCATCGGCATCCTCGTTCGCAGCGAGGGGCAGCTCAATCGCGCGCGAAAAGCGGTCAAGGCGGCAGGGCACGATCCGTATGCCGACAACGCCATCCGGATCGCCGCAATGCATGATGCAAAGGGTTTAGAATTTCGCGCTGTGGCTGTCATGGCTTGTGACGAAGACGCTCTGCCGGATCCGAGCCGCCTCGCTGCAATCGGCGACATCGCGGAACTCGAGACCGCCTTCGAAACCGAACGACATTTGCTTTACGTCGCCTGCACCAGGGCGCGTGATAGGCTGCTAGTGACGGGCGTCGAACCGGGCAGCGAGTTTCTGGACGACCTTAAGGAAGTGACGTTGGCATGACCCGGCCGTTGCTGACCAAAACGATAGCTGAGCTTGAAGAGTCCGCGGATCGAAACCGTACGAACCGCGCCGAGCTTGAACTGTTGAAGCAAGAACTGGTTCATCGCTCTACTCAACGGGCACAACAACTGCGCCAGAAAATCAGTGGATGGATTGGAGCGCTGGAAAAAGGCGAGTTGGACGAGATAGATATGGAAGCAAACACACCCAGCTCAATCGATCCCCAAGCTATGGCGGACACTGAAGGCGCGGTAGCCGAGTTGAGAGCACGGCTAATCGATCTTTCTCGGAAAAGCCCGCTAATCAATTTTCGGCATGGTGGTCGGTCTGCGACCATACTCAGGATTGTCGATGAACGCCCTGATCTCGTTTACGATGCCATCCACGATAGCGGCATGCGCTTCGATCCTTTGCCCGATACGGATACTACGCCCCAAGATGAGGAAACTGACGAGTTCCGGATCGCATATGAGCGCGGAAGACTGACCGACCCCGAATTCCTCAAAGAGACCGACAACCTTGGCGAACACGAAGACGATGTCGAGGCCCTGCAGATAGCCGAACGGGCCTTACGGTCCAAAATTCGCAAACATTTGGGCCTGCCACATCTTGAGTACGGTAAATCTCTAGACATCAAAGCTTTCGCCCTAGCCAACGGGGTCGACCCCTCTTTCGACCTCGCTTCGAGTGACGACGAACGCGAGGATCATCATGAGGATGATAAGCTCCGCGTTCTCCTCACCGAAAAGGAGCTGCAAAAGCGACTGAAATCGATCTGGGATCGATACCGACTGCATCACCGCGAGACGGGCATCCACACGCTCTACCTCGCATTCGGGTTTGTTCAGTGGGAGGATGAGAACAGTCGCGGTGCGAACTTCTCGCCGGTATTGCTACTGGCGGTAGAGTTGCATCGTGAAAAGAAACGTACGCGCTACGAGTATACGCTCCGGCCGCATGACGAAGGGTTGCAAGTAAACATCGCGCTGATCGAGAAGATGCGCGTTGATTGGGGGCTGGTGGCTCCAGAATTGCGGGAGGAAGAGAGTCCGGAGTCCTATTTTGTCCGGCTCAAGGCAGTGCTTGAAGAAGGGCGCGACCTGTCATTGCGCCAGTTCGTAACGTTGGCAGTTCTGCCGTTCCCTCAAATGGTCCTGTGGCGAGATCTCGATCCGGAAAATTGGGATCGCGATGCATTTGGCTCCCACCGCCTGTTGCCTGGACTGATGGGAGCAGCGGCCATGGAGGGCAACCCATCTCCCGGCGAGCCCTATAACATTGATGAACCCGAATGGATCGAGTCCGCGCCAAGGCTGGTGCGGCCCGCCGACGCATCGCAGCATTCTGCTCTAATCGAGACAGCGGCGGGCGCAGACCTAGCGATCGAAGGTCCGCCCGGAACGGGCAAGTCCGAAACGATCACGAACATCATTGCCGATGCCGTCTCACGGGGACAGAAAGTGCTGTTCGTCGCCGAAAAGCAGGCGGCCCTGCAAGTGGTGGCAAACCGTTTGCGGGACACGGGGCTCGGCGCCCTTGCCTTGGAACTTCACGGCGAGAACGCCAATCGGACCGCGGTCTACGAGGGCCTTCGCGAACGGCTTGCAACGACGGCGCAGCATGATCTCCGGCACTTGACCCTTCAACGCGGACGTCTTGAGGAAAAGCGCGAGTTGCTTCGCACATATCTTGCGCGAATGCATGACCGGCCCGGGTCGCTCGACCGCAGTGTCTATAACTTGGTCTGGCGGCACATCCACCTGTCGCGCTCGATCAATGCTGATCTGTGCGAAAACCTCGAAAGCCTGATCGATATCGAAGACGCGTCCGTTATCTCGGAGGGGAAGCTGCAGCGGGTGCGTGGGAAGCTGGATATTCTCGGCCAGTCCCTATCAGCGATGCCCAATGATCCGCGCACCCTGTGGCTTTGCGCATCAAGTCTGCCGGTGTTCGACCAATCTTCCGAACTGCGTATGGCGGAGGCCGCCGCACAACGGGCCAATAAAGTCGCGCAAGGTTTCGCCGGATTACATGACCTTGCGTCGCTGGCATTACCCGCTCCAGACGACAGCCTGGCACCGGTAATGGAACAACTACGCCGCCTCGCACCCTTCGTCGATGTTTCCGAAGATGAAGCGAAAACGGCGCTGAGAACGCCCGAGAAGGCTCGGACGGCCTTGCGGCTGCAATCCCGGCACCGGCTACTCGGCGAGAAACTTTCGCAGGATCTCGAAGACCCGCTGCGGGCCAACCGCGACGTCGCAGCGAAAATGGACGATCATTTGCGCAGCTTCGAAGCGCCCCCGACCAGCTTGGCCGAGGCCCGTTTGCATTCGGACCGCATCGCCGCGACGATCGCCAAGGTCAACCAAGCGGGCAAGGCTTTTGAAAGCCTGCTCGATACACTTTCGCTGCCAACGACGCTGCCTCTTTCCTCCATTAACACGCTTGCCGAAATGATGACGAAACTGGGCCGGCAGCCTGCAGCTGTGCGAGCCCTGATGCGCCGCGAACTTGCCGATCCGATGGTGGAAATCGCCATCGCCGAACAAAGCGCGGCTGCCACGCAAATCCAGCAAGAACGCGAAGGACTGGAGCATGCGGTTCAGAGCGATGCTCTCGAAGCGGACCCGGCCGAGCTGGAAGGACTGGCCGACACGCTCGAAAACACGGGCTTCTTCGCGCGATTGTTCTCCGGTGAATACAAATCCGCTATGCGCCGCAGCGCCCGGTTGTTGCGGGATTCGGCCGAAAGGATGCAGGCAGCCGAGGCGTTGCGCAATACCGCCAAATTCCGTGCATCCGATCTGCGTTTCCGCCAAGAAAGCTCTGCTAGGACGTTGTTCCCTGAAATCCTCTGGAAGGGCTCGGATTCCGATTTTGAAAGCTTGGAGGCTGCACGTAGCGTGCTTCGCAACGTGAGGTTCGAGCTCGGGCACGCGCAGCTTGATGCTGCTATGGCCGAATGGTTCGCACTCGACAGCGACGGTCGCGACAAGGTTGCCCGGGCGGCCGATCAGGTGACCGACGCTCTGAGCGATCTTAGCGCGCAAACTCAAGGGGATCTGTCGTTCAGCGAAGCGGTTGCACAATCGACGACCCGGTCCGAGGCACTTGATGTTTTAATCCGTCTTCTGAAAGAGCTCGGCGCGCGCGAAGACGGGGCGATTGAACGGGAAGGCGACAATCTCGCCGAGCGCCTCACGATCTTCGATGCCTGCGCGGCTGAATTTAGCAGGCTTTGCGAGGATCCCCTTCTCCAATGGATTGAAGGAATCGGCAATCCGCTTGACGGCCTCGGGCGTGCACTCGAGCAATCAGATACCTTGAGAACTGCGCCTGATCCGCTCTGCATTGCCGCAGCATTGGAAGACTCGCAGCGCCCCGTAAAACTTTCGGCCTCGCTCTCCTCACTCAGCGAAGGGGTGGCAGAGGCTATCGTAGAATGGGAGGATAGCCGACTTCGCCTTTCCGAGGCGACCGGCCTGACGTTACAAGCTTTCGACCTTGGCAACATTGGCGCCTTAGACAGCTGGAATGTCGCGACCGAGAAGCTGGGAATGCTTGCCGCGGATCGCGACGGCGCGCGCGCGATGGCGAAGCTCTTGAGCGACAAGGCCGACCTCGACGATTTCGGGGTCGCGGCCCTGTGCGAAGCGGCAATCGACGGACAGGCCGATACCGGCGATCTCGCCGATGCTTACGAGCTGCACATCGTTTCAAGATTGTTGCAAAACCATCTGAATACGGATGGGCGAGCGTTGCAACGAATGGGAGGACTGAATCTCGCCGAGGCGCGCCGTCAATTCGTGAAGATCGACAAGGAACTGCACGAACTTGAAGCGCAGTCCATCCTTGCCGCGCGGCTCAAAGATCAGCCTGAGGAAGGTATCGGATACGGTCGGAAAAGCGATTTCACTGAGATGTCCCTGCTCGCCAACGAACTGGGCCTTCGCCGACCGCGCACGCCGATGCGCGATGTCATCCACCGCGCGGGAAACGCATTGCAGACCTTAAAGCCTGTCTGGATGATGTCGCCAGCGAGTGCGGCGCAATATATTCAGCCGGGCGCTGCCGAATTCGACATGCTGATTATGGACGAAGCCTCGCAGATGCGGCCGGAATTCGCGATTAGCGCAATAATGCGCGCAAGACAGTTCGTTGTCGTAGGCGATACAAAGCAATTGCCGCCGAGCAATCACTTTAGCTCGACCGTTGTGCGAGAGGACGAAGACGATACTGTCGGGGTCGATGCCGATGCGGAATCCATTCTCGATGTGGCGAACCAGCGGTTCCGGCGCAAACGTCGGCTTAAATGGCATTACCGCTCGCGGCACGAAAGCCTCATCAAGTTCTCCAACCGGCAGTTCTACGACAATGATTTGGTTGTCTTCCCAAGTCCTACAGGCGACGGCGACGATGTATTGGGAGCCAAGCTGTTCTACGTTCCCGACTTGAAGCCTGGCACCTATTACGAATCGTCGATCAATCAGAAGGAAGCCGAAGCGGTTCTCGAAGAAGCTTTGCGGCTAATGACCAACTATCCCGAATATTCGATCGGGATCGCGGCCATGAACGCGCAGCAGACCGAGCTGTTGAACAACGAATTTGACAGGCTGCGCCTGAAATTTCCAGCCATCGATCGCTACGTCGAGGCTTTCGGCGAAGGCGTCGAGGAATTCTTCATCAAGAACCTCGAGAATGTGCAGGGTGACGAGCGCGACATCATTCTCGTGTCCACCGTTTATGGTCCCGACCAGGACGGAAGCGTTAGACAGAATTTCGGGCTGATGAACCGAGAGGTTGGATGGCGTCGCCTGAACGTGCTCGTCACTCGGGCCAAGCACTCAATTCGCGTATTTACCTCACTGCGTCCGGCAGACATTAAGGTAACGCCCACCTCGAGCGCCGGTGTACGCGCGTTTCACGACTACATTGCCTATCTGAACCAGCAGCCCGTGATCGACGACCTGAGCAAAAGCGATGCGGAAAGCGATTTCGAACAGGTGGTAGCAGAGCGACTGCGCGAAGAAGGCTACGAATGCATCCCGCAAGTCGGGGTCAACGACTTTCGGATCGACATCGGCGTTCGCCATCCGGCCTGCGGGGATACGTTTATCGCCGGCATCGAATGCGACGGTGCACCCTTCCATTCCGGCTTCACGGTGCGTGACCGTGATCGGATCAGGCAGCAGGTGCTCGAAGGGCTGAATTGGAAAATCTGGCGGATCTGGTCGGTCGACTGGTACCAGGATCCGGAGCGCGAGATGGCGAAATTGCTCCAATGGCTGGACGAGTTAAGGGAACGGGCTCGGATCACCGGTTCCGGTCTCGCTGATGCTGATTCTGGTCAATTTCTCGAAGCCGGTAATCCGGATTCACAACCAGACACCCCTGTCGAGAGCGGTAAAAGCGAGGCGGAAATACCCTCTACCGAACCGGAAGGGCGCGCCTTGCGACCTGTCGACGGCATCGAGTGGTACGAGTTGTCGAAAGGTGAAAGCTACACGGTGTGGACCGACACGACCCGCAAGGGCATAATCCGGGTAGTGTCCCGGGCCACCGAAGCGCCGCGTCTTTACGGCGACAAGATCACCGTACAGCGGACACAGTACGAAGCTTCGATCGATGGAAGCGAGGAAACCCACTCATTTGACGATCTATACGCTGCTGTTCGCTTTGTCGGGAAAGGGAAAACCGCTGAGCTGGCGGAATGATCCGCGCCAGGAGAAGGATCAATTTCACCACTCCGGCCTATACCGTGATCAAGGCAGCAGAGGCGTTCCATACTCAGACCTCCCGCCCCAACGAGATGGGGCAGACCGATTTTACCTGCTTCAAGATCATCGGATAGGGCTGTGTCTACCTCTCCACCGGGCTCGGACACGTCCTGCGTAACCAGCTCGTCCACGGCGGTGCCACTTGGGACAGCGCAGCCAACCGCAGCCAGGTCCGCGACGGCACTGCGTTGATCGGCTGTATTCTGCCGGTCATCATCGACCTCATGCTGGACCACCCAGACGAGGAGTGGGCAATGCCGAACTATCCGCTGGTGGAGGATTGATCAGAACGCCCATGGCGTGCGGTTGCGAACGCGGCGGCTATTTCGTGCAAGGCTTGCTCTTCTTCGGGCCTGACGATGCCGTCGGCGCCGACTATCTCGCGAACGAATTCCATGAGATCGTCATTTATCGCTTCCCGATTGCAATCGGGGTTGGCTTCGAGGAAATCTTGTAGCTGACCGACCATTGTCGGGACTGTTTGGTGCGAGACTTGTTCCGTGAGGCTAGCCACCGCTTTCGCGATGTAATCACGATCGTAGCCCCATTCCCCGTGAAGCACATCGCCGATTGCGCGCAGCTCGGAAGGGTGGAGTTCGTCGTCTACGGTTGCCACGCGCACCGCTAGCGCGCCCAGCAATTCCATCAGACTCTGCGCAAGCAGATCGAGAGGGGTGTTGATATGGCGGGGCACGATCTCGGCCACCGAGGTCTTGTCTGTCAGCATTTTGCCGAGAAGCAGGACGGTGCCACCTGTCGCGACAGCAGACGCGAGGACCCAGCCGACAGGCGTCGCGGCTGTAGCCAGGCCGAGCCACGCGGCAATGCCTGTAGGCGCGAAGAAAGTTGACGCGACTGCTGCAGAACCGGCCGCTCCAGCTCCTGCGCCTGCGCCGGCCCCGGCGAGCAGGAAATCTGCCAACCGTTCACGTTTGTTGAGCCACGTATAGGCCTTGTCCTCGATCCGCAGCCTGTTCTTGAACGCCACGGGCACGGCGATGATCTGTACTGCATCGATGTGCGCGAGCGAGATCATCCGAACAGGCGCTTGAATTCGATTACCAGGTTATCGACACGCCCGCGCATATCGCCTTCGTAAAGATCGGAAAGGCCACCAATAGTGACGCCTGCCGCCAACACGATCGGCCCGAACAGGGGCAGCAGCAGCGGGCCGAGCAATGGAACGCCTGCGAGCAAGGCATTGACCACCAGAGCCACCAGGACGGCAAAGGTCAGGCCTGGGAACTGACGGGCGAGCTCGAACGCAAAGGCAACGATCCTGCGGCCGATGTCGACGACCTGTTCGCCGACCCTCGCCGTGAGTTCGGAAACACGGGTCAGTGCAAGCTTGTGTTCCGCCGGCAAAACGAGATTGTCTATTCGTCGCTGCAACTCGCGGCGCGACGGCAGTTCCGCCCAGTCAGAAGGCACGAGACTGGTCATTCATTCTATCTCCCTATCGCTTTTTCAATCTCTTAGCGGAAAGCGTCTTGCCTGGAAGCCAGTCACTGCAAGCCACGTCCGAAATTGACGTGGTGGATCGCAAAGTTAACGGATGGAGCCATTATAGGGACCCGGTATGTTCGGAATCATTCTTCTCGCGATCCTCGCGATTGTCGGATTGGCGCTTGCCGTCGCAATGCTTCGATTTCTGGTCGAGATCGGCCTTCGACTGCTGATTGCTGCAGCGATCGTGCTGTGTGCGGGGTTAGTCGGCGGAGCGATCGCATCGCAACACGGGTATGATGGAGGTCTATCGGGTCTGGCCGTTGCTGCACTGACGGTCATCCCCGCGCTTCTGATTGTTTGGACATGGCGAGGGTCCGTATCGGCCAGACTCGACAAACGAGGAGCAAAAGCGCCGCGACCGGCCCTTCCTGATGGCTCTGTGGGCAAGGCAGTCGAGCAGACTCTAGTGCTCGAAGATGCCGTGGAGCTGGGCAGTGCTTGGGAAGAGGCCCAGAGATTGGCACCTCGTGATGCGCTCGACGAAGATCGGAATGCATGCGCCAAGTTCCTCGCTTCTTTCACAGCGTCCGCAGATTGCGATCCCGCGGCGATCGAACTCGCGACGACGATACGGCGGCACGTGCCGGGCCTCGTTTCTGAAACGCGTGCTGTCGTGAATGGTGCGAACGAGCACGAGCGGCGCGAAGTTATCAAGACACTGATCGCCGACCTGCGGCAAGTCGGAAGCGATGCGCGAGCCGCTCTGGCCGGCCAGCATATTTTGGCGCGCGAACGCCTAGGCATCAGGCGAACGCTATTCGCCGCTCGTGCAGCCGAGCGGAGAGGGTGGCAATGAAGCGCCACGGCCTCTCCAAGTCGCGGATCACCTCTTTCGAGCAATGCCCGAAAAAACTCTGGCTCTCGGTTCACCGCACAGAATTGGCGCAATACGATGACGGGGCCGAGGCGCGGTTTGCGACTGGGAATGAAGTGGGCGATGTTGCTTGTGCGCTTCATCCCGAAGGCGTGATGGTTGAGGCGGAGCCGGATCTGACTGCGGCCGTGGCTACAACCGCGCGCCTCATCGCAGAAAATCACCCTGGCCCGATTTTTGAAGCAACTTTCGAACATCAGGGTGTCTTGGTGCGCGTTGATGTGCTGGAGCGACGGGGAGAGGGCTGGCACGCTGCCGAGGTCAAAAGCTCGACAAACGTCAAGGATTACCACCGCGGCGATCTTGCTACGCAAATCTGGGTGATGCGGGGCGCCGGCTTGCCGCTGGAAGGCGCTTCCGTGCGCCATGTGGACCGCGATTTCGTGCTATCGGAGGAAGGTGCCTACAACGGCCTCTTCGCCGATGGCGAATTGCTGGACGAGCTGGAGGAACTGGCTGCAGGCAGGGAAGCGGTGGTCGCCGCAGCGCGTGAGGTGCTGGCGGGCGAGGAACCGGAAATCAGCATCGGCGAACACTGCTCCACTCCTTTTGATTGCGAATTTGCGGCCTATTGCGAGTGCGCCCTACCGCCCGGGCCGGAGTGGCCGGTGACGCTTCTGCCCTATGGCGGGGGCAAGAAGTGGGCGGAGCAGGGGACTGATGATCTGCTCGATCTAGAGGAGCGCGACCTCAACATCCGCAATGCTCGTATTCTCGCCGCCACCCGCGATGATGCGCCTTTTCACGATGCGATAACTGCGCGAAAAGCGATAGAAGGCTGGGGCTGGCCGCGCGCGTGGCTCGATTTCGAGACAGTGAACCCTGCCGTGCCATGCTGGATCGGGACGCGCCCCTACCAACAGGTGCCCTTCCAGTTCTCGCTTCACCTGGAGCAGGACGACGGCTCGATTACACATCACGAGTTCCTGAGTTGCGACGGAAGTGACCCGCGCCGCCCTTGCGCCGAGGCGCTGGTCGCGATGATCCCGGCCGCGGCATGTGTGATCGCTTATAACGCCGGGTTTGAGAAGCGGGTGCTTCGCGACCTTGCCGACTGGTTTCCCGACTTGGCCAGGCCATTATTGGCGATTGAGGCTGCAACCGTCGACCTGCTCCCGGTCGCCCGTGAGTGCTGGTATCACCGCGACCAACGCGGCAGCTGGTCGATCAAAGCAATCCTTCCGACAATCGCACCAGAGCTCGACTACGCCGCGCTGGAAGTAAAGGACGGCGCAAATGCGCAGGATGCCTGGTCTGAAGCTGCTCAGCCAGATTGCGAGCCACTGCGCCGCGAAGTCTTGGCCGAGGCGCTCAAAGCATATTGCGAACGCGACACGTGGGCGATGATCGCCGTGGCGCGAGGCTTAACGGCCGCAGATTGATCCACGACCGGCCGAGAACTGGGCGAGGGTGCCAGCAAGCATTCGTCTAGAGGCGATAAATGGGATCGAGCATGGCAAGCGTCAATGAGTTTACGCCTTTGGTTCGGACGAGTGCTCTATTGTCGCTATTGTCACGATGGTCGGGAGGTTTTGCATCGTACTGTTTTTTTACGAGTTCCCGCTAGCACCGGCGCCTGTTTGCAGCAGGGAATTCGAAAGCCATGGCGAAACTAGCGGCGCCGTCACCATTGGTACGCACCAAGGATGTTTTGATAATCTTCGGTCAGAATGCCGGAAACGGCAACGGCAATCTCGAACGACGGCTTCTTCTTGGGCTTCAAAAAGGTCTCATTCGGAGTCAGGCGCGAACGGCCCATCTCTCCATCGCGAACCGCGAAATTCGAAAATATAACTGGCCGATTCCGGAATGGGTTTGGCAGCTACGCGGCGGCAATCTGATTCTTTTGGAAGATAGATTCCATGGCGTCATCGACGAATTTGCGCCCCCCACCCAAGCTTGCGAAGGTGAGCTTGCGGGCCTTTGGAAAGTGGAACTTCGCGAATTGAAATTCCATAAACCGGAAATGCTGCGAAATCTGAATATCAGCGCCGTTTCGCCGCCGTCCGCTCCGGTGCACAGCAAGTCAGTCTTCATTGGTAACTGCGCGGACTGGCTGAAGGCTGAGTTCGGGAAACATCCGCGAGTTATGAAAACCAAAGAGCAATTCCAGCGCGAGGCAATCGAGAATTTCCAAGGCAAGCTCGGTCCCGCTGGCTTTCGCGCAGCCTGGAAGACCGCAATTCAGGCATTTCCCGACCGATCGAAGCCGGGTCGGCCCCAAGGGACCTGACCCCGAAAACAAAATCGAAAACCGAATTCTAGACGACTGATTAGTATCAGTATTTCTTTCGAAAATCAGACCTTAGTTGGTTCTCCACCGCGCAAGGATGCGGTGGAAAGGACTAACTATGAACAACGAATACATCACTCGCGAGACCGATGAGAAGTGGCCTTCGAGCCGTGACAATGTGGAGCGAGTCCACAGCAGCGTACGCACGGTAGGTACCGACAATTGCGACAATTACGACAAAAGCTATTTCGAACAGCGTCCGCCGTATCGCAACGAGGAAAACCGCACCACTGAGATTGCTCGCAACATCTGGGACCGTGCGGTTCCGATTGAAGGAACCGCAGCGGAAAGATATCTGCTCGGCAGGCGGATCCGGGGCGCATCCGTAGGCTCCCTGGCCTACGCAAGACTAAATTCCGACGGGAGCCGCCACCACTGTCTCATCGCGCGCGTCCAGAATGCGGACGGTGAGACGTGTGCGGTCAGCCGCACGTTTCTCTCGAGGGACGGAACGAGCAAGGCCGCTATCGAGGCGCCTCGGCGTAGCCTGGGAGCCCTGTCGGGCGGTGCGGTCCGCCTGGGGCAGGTGCATAATCAGGTCATTCTGTGCGAGGGCCTGGAAGACGGGCTGACCCTGCACGAATGGCTCGGGATCCCAGTCTGGGTCGCACTGGGCACCAGCAACCTGCGGAAAGTGAAGCTTCCCCTCACCGTTACCAGCGTCATCGTTGCGCAGGACAATGACAAGGCAGGAGCCGCGGCGGCGGAAGAAACAGCAAAGGCGTGGTTCGAACGTGGCCGTGTGTCGTCGATCATGCGCCCGCCCAGCGGCTTCAAGGACTTCAACGAAGTTCTCATGAGCCTACCGCTTAGCACGGGCGGCTTCGCTATTCCGACGGGAGAAGGAATGTGAAGATGGATCCGATCAGCGAGGCGTTCGAGCACCGCGAATTCGTCGGATGGAACGAACCCGACCTGCGCTATCTCGATCAAGACGCCGATGTGCCGTTCAGCTCCGTTGCGCTGTTTGGCCCTCTCTATCCTTATGTCGAAGCGCTCGCAGCCGACTGTTCAGCACCCGTCGATTATGTCGCACATGCCTTGCTCGTTGCCGCTGGCAGTATTTTGTCAGGCCGCATCCGCGTGCGCCCCTTCACCAGCCTATCGTGGAGCGTGACGCCGGTCCTGTGGATCGGTCTCGTCGGTGATCCTAGCACTCGCAAGACGCCAGCGTTCGAAAACGTGCTCAAGCCGCTCTATCGACTGCAGGAAAGTCTCGATCGAGCTTACGCGAATGAGCGGCGCGAGCATGAGGACGCTCTGCTCTACAACGCAGCCGCAACGAAGGCATACGAGAATGATGTACGTACAGCTGCGCGAAAGGGCGAACCGATGCCCGATCGTCCGGCAGGAAACTCTCAGATCCACGCGCCACGCTATCGGCGGCTATTCGTCAGCGACGTCACCATCGAAGCCGTGGGTGATGTCTTGGCAGACAATCCCGAAGGCATTCTGTGTAAGCGCAATGAACTGGCAGGCTGGTACGATACCATCGACCGTTATCATTCCGGCTCAAAGCCCTTCTGGATCGAAGCCTATGATGGCGGTGCGCATGTAGTCGATCGCCGCAGCAGGGAGGAGCCATTGCTCCTTCCCGCCGTCTGCGTCTCGATCCTGGGAACCATCCAGCCCGATCTGGTCGACAAAATCCTGAGCGACCCCAAGGACGGTGCAGCGGCTCGCATCCTTTTCGTATGGCCAAAGCCCACCCCCTTCAATGTTCCGGAAACGGCCGTTGATCATTCTAGGTTGTTCCGGATCTATCAGCGGCTCGAGAGCATTGGATTCAATGAAGAGGAGGACGGGCGCCCGCAGCCGCGCGAAGTTGTCCTCGAGCCGCAGGCGGCAGACCGGTTCGAGCGATGGGTGAAGAAGACCGAAAGGGCGGTGCAAAGCGCTGATGGGCACTATGCCGCCTTCCTCGGCAAGGCAGCGGGCACGGTGTTGCGAGTTGCGGTCATCAGCGAATTCCTGAAGGCCGCGGATGGCGGTGCCACCATGCCCCCCGTGATCAGCTTGGAGACGCTGGAAGCAGCCATGAACTGGATGGACACATACGCCCGCCCGATGGCGCTCAAGGTTTACGGCAATTATAGCCAGTCCCCGGCCGAGCGCGACGCACGGATCCTCTTGGATTATCTGAAGGACCGCGGTCTGGAAGTCTTCAATACCCGCGAACTCATGCGCGCGACCGGACCCGACCGTATGCGTACGATGCGAAAGGCTGCGGAGATGGAAGCGGCCATCGAACTGCTTACAGCCGCAGGCTGGGTTAGGAAGATAGAGGGCACAGGTCGCGGGATCAGGCCACGGCAGGACTACGCTGTGCATCCGCAGGTTTTCCAAAGGGCATCGCACTAGCATCCCTGCGGGTGAGAACATACCAACGCTCGACCGACCTAAATCATCATCATCATCCATGCGACCACCGAGCCGAGAAAGGCCGCAGCGAATGTTCCTACGATCACCGCTGCGATCATGCGCTTTGACACCGGAGCGCTCTCGGCTCGGGGTACAGAAAAGTAGCCGGTGAAAGGGTTATAGCCTGTCTTGGCATGCGCATATTCTCGAATTTCCCGCAGTGCATCTTGGGCATTTCGGATGTCGATTTCGAATGAGTCCATCTTACTCTGGAGCTCGCCATAGGTCTTGTTGACGAGCGAGATCGACCGTCGGTTTTCCTCCATGGCCCGGCCAAAATTCCGTAAAACCGTAAAAGGGCTCGCCTTGTGCTCGATGAGCACCAGGAACAGCATACGGACCAGGATCGCCGCGAGCATGGTGACAGGTGCATCGCGCTCGAATTGCTCGCTTACACCGAGCATCACTGACTGCTCGAGGGACGTGATGTCCTTGTTGAAAAGATCCCTCCAGAGTTCCTCGAGATAGGTCATTATCGCCCCGCCAACGCTTTGAAGAATGTTTCCAGATTGAGCCGGGTTTCCTGAAACGTCCAACTTCCTTGGCATTGCTCAAGGGCGGTCTGGAGATCTCCGGCGCCACCCCACAAGGCCTCGATGATTGACTTATCGAGCCATGGCAGCACGAGCTTTTCCGAATTTCTGCTAGCAGGTACCTGAACCGCCTGCTGACAAATGAAGGTTTGGTCGATCTTCATCGCCAGCGCATTTTTTTCGTAGAGCGGGTCGGCTTCGTGCCGCGCGCAGACGTAGAAGATCGTCGGGATTAGTCCTGCGTCGAGATCGACCATTTTGCCCGCAATGCTTAAGGTCTCAGTGTAGAGGGCAGGCTCGAATTCGAGAATGGCGACACGGCCGGGATGCGCTAGCCGAAGGTCCATAGCCTCGTTGATCCGGTTGTAATCGCTCATCGCGAAGTGCGCGTGTCGACCTTCGGCGCGTCCGCTGAATACGGGACAACGATTGCCGCCCACTTCGATGATGAGTGCCTCCTGCTGCATCAGAAATTCAAGGATGAGAGCAAGGGTGCTGGTGCCGGTGCCTCCATACCGCTTCGCCAGCATGATCGTGCTGGCAATCGCGCTTTCGGGCGTATCTTCCATCACGAGAACGGGCGCGTTGGATCGCCATTTTTCGCCGAGCCTCTCACGCAGCGAGCGCCCCGAAGGATCGAATTTCGTAATCTCGTTAGTCATCTTCCCACACCATTTTTACGTCGTCGGACAGCGGTAGGGCGCGGGTCGCCGCCTTATCGCTTGAGGTCTTTTTGTCGCTGTCGCGAGGCCGTTTCTGATCACCGGCTGATCTGGCAGGATGGCCCCGAACTATCGGTTCCGACATCGGCCTAGCGGACACAGGCGGAGCATTTTCGTGGCTCTCGTCGGTCACCTCAGAGGGCGGGAAGAGGCTGTCCAGTCCCTCCTGTTCGTAAGCTCGTGTGTGAGGTGTCGCCGGCGATCGACTCACGTTCCCGTCGGCGTATTCGTCGTCATCCTCACAATCGTCGATCTCCGCCGCAATGGCATGAAAATCGATTTCCTCGCCCTCATCCTCGTCATCCGTCATCATGATGGGGGCATCGCGGTCCAAATGATGCGTGCCCGTGTCGATACCGTCCGAACCTGACGCGATGGGCCCTAGCTTCGAACAGGCGTGAGGATCTTCCTGTTCGGAAGCGGTATCAGCCTGTGTCGCGTTATCCGATCGATGGTGGGTTTCCACGACTTTACGGCCAATTTGCTCGTCCAGAACCGCCGTCCGGTACACCTCTGCGTCCAGATCATCGAAACCTTCTTCGTCTTCGCAAACGGGAAAGCCGAAGCCGTCGATCTTGAAAGCGCGTCCTTCCAGGACGGCGCCGCGCAGAAGGCGAAGCCGGTCCAGCTCCACGTCTTTCGACGCACGGATTTCGGCTTCGTTCTCGAAGTGCCGATAGGTGTAGCTGGAATGCATCGCGGCGCTCAGCAGAGCGTAGAACGCGTCCTCGCTGGAGAGGCGGCTGCCGAATACTTCGGCTAGATTGCCGAGCTTCTCGGTGACTTTTCCGACCCATTCGGTCGCAGGCTTCACGTGCGCATTCTGCGTGTCGATGACCCGCCGCATCACATCGATCTCGACCCAGGTTGGCAGTTGGGGATGGGTCGATACCGATTGCACTCGAAGGAAATTGAGGAGCACTTGCAGCTTAACCAGGCCGGGCTCGGTGTCGATTCCGAGAAGCATGCCCAGCTGCTCTGCATCCTTGTCCCGGACGAGATTGTGGGCATCGGCATAGGCCTGCGCCAGCCCATCCGAGAGGGTGCTCGCGGACTGCATGATGCGCGCCGCGCCTAGCGCCACGCCCGTGCTGACTGTTAGGCCGCCCGGAAGGAATGCGCGCGCTTTTTCGAGTGCTTCGGCCGCCTCCTCGTCGCGCAGTGCGAGAGCAGCATCGAGTAGCCTGGCTTCGTCCTCGGTGACCCCGGTGCGATAGGCATCGATGTGGCCAGAACGATATATCGCGACCCACGGATTGTCCGGGTCTTCATACTTCGGATCCTCGTGCGCCGACTGGATGAGCTGGGCGATTACATCGGCCTCGCTCGACCTGCGCCGGGAAATTGCAGCGGGCGTTACGCCGCGTGCGATCATGTCCTGAACGAAAGGTTCGGCGATACGCGCAATGCCGTCGCGGGTATGATCTTCGCGGCTCTTGGGAACCAGCCTGGTGCCATCATCCTTGTCGCTAAGCAGCCCCGCTTCGATGTCCCACTGCTTGTAGACAACGTATGCTGCCAAGGCCTGCGCGATGGCGGTTTCGGCCTTTGCCTTCGCTTTTCGTCGCTGCTTTTCGACCTCTTTTTTCGCACGCTGATAGGGCCGCATGTCGAGCAGATCGCTGCGCAGATACTGCCTCGCATCATGGGCCGCGCGCGTGAGATTGCCGTGTTCGTCGCGCTCATTTATTCGTTCGAATGCCGCGTTGAAGGCCTCGAGTTTCTGCTTGGCGCGCGGAAAGTCCCTTGCGCACTGTTCCAGCGCATCGGCGAGCAGCTCGTCTAATGGTGTGTTCTCCATCTACCAGTTTGTAGGATGAGATTCTGGGCACCCCAAACGGGTCGGAAAGTTTTTCGATGGCGCTCGCGGACGTTCAGGTCCGACGACACCGCGCCTGTCCCAGTCCGTTGAATTCCAGTCCTTTCTTTCGGATCGGAACCCTTTTCCCAATCCGAAGGAATCGATCGTTTTCCGGCGGAACCCTAAACGGACAATTCCGGAGAAATCGTCGAAAAATCCGTAAATCCGCCATTCCGAACGAACGCACGGACTTTCGGCGTTCTCGTTTTTTTATGCGCAATACCGCAAAAAGGTATGCACCTAATGGCGCGAACCTTTTTGCTACGCCTGTTCGGACCCACAGGGTCCTGCCAGGGATAGCTCGACCCTGTCTCGCACGTCGGTCTGGCAAACCTCCTTGGGTGCGACCGCCAGCGGTCTGGGGCGGCGTCACAACGCCTTGGAAGGAAGCGCGGACCCTGCGCTGACAGCTGCGGGCCGCCAAAGAAGACGTCATCTTGGCCTGCCGGTTGAAGCCGGCAGGGCGAAAGGAAAAGGGATGCGGAAAGCGCGTCCCGCGCCTCGCCGGTTTCGACGAAACCGGAGAATAGGAATGATCAACACCGACCACCTGGCACCAGACGCCGAAGCGCTGGCGGCTGAGCTTCAAAGTAGCGACGATTATCGCGTGCTGCGGCGCGTCCCAAAACCCTATCCATCGATGCCGCACATGGGGCCTATGCCCGAAGGCCGATGCATTGCCATTGTCGACACGGAAACGAGCGGCCTCTCGGCAGAGAATGACGTCATCATCGAGCTCGCCATCATGCTTTGCTTCGTCGACGATGGTGGCGAGCTCATAGGCCACCTCGGACCGTTCAGCTGGCTGCAGGATCCGGGCAGTGAACTCGACCCCAGGATCAGCCTCATCACAGGGCTCGGCGCGCAGCATCTGAAGGGCCAGAAGATCAACGATACTTTCGCGCGCGGGGTGCTCGATCGCGCTGACCTGATCGTCGCTCACAATTCGCGCTTCGACTCCAAATTCATAGAGCGCCGTTATCCCGATCTGGCGGGCAAAGCCTGGGCCTGCTCGTGCAGCGAAATCGATTGGCTGAAATTGGGCTTCGACGGCCGCTCGCAATCCGCGCTTCTCGCGCATGCCGGATGGTTTTCGGACGCGCATCGCGCGGCCGCAGATGTCTGGGCGCTGTTCTGGCTGCTACGCCACCGCCAACGCGATTCCGGCGGAGGTCCGGTCCGCACGCACCTAGCGCGCCTCATCGACGCTGCCGACACGCCCTCGGTCATCGTGCAGGCCGAACGCGCGCCGTACTCAAAGAAAGAGATGCTGAAAGCGCGGGGCTATCGATGGAATCCCGACGGCCCGTTCTGGCAGATCGAACTGCCGCCGCAGAAGGTCGAGCACGAACAAGCATGGGGCTATCGCAACGGTCTTCCAACGATGACCACGCGCACCGTGACGGCGCACGAGCGGCATCGCTGAACGCGGCCGTTTCTTCATTCACAATTCAACGCCAATGCACCGGTGCACTTCTCGGTTGTCACCGGTGCGCCAAAAGGAAATACATCATGACCAATATCGTACCGCTGGGCGGCGAACTCGAGCGCCTGTCTCGCAAGCTCGAGCACGAAGCGCAGATGTTCTTAGCGCGCAAGCGTGACGGCCGTTTTGAAACAGCGCGCCGCTGGCTGATCTTCGATCTGGAATTCCTTTTCGATCGCTCGCGTCACAAAGGTTACACGAAATCCGAAGGAAAGGACGCCGAGCTGTCGATCCGTTGGCCGTTCCACCAGGTCGCGGCAGTATGCTGGATGACGCTGGAGTTCGTCGCCGATGGAGCTGTTCCGGCGATCGCAGGACCGTTCGTCCTGACTGCCGAGAATGCGGACGAGCGTGACATGGTCACGGCGTTGTTCGACGCGCTCGAGCAGGATCCCGGTGCGGTCGCGACTACGTGGGGAGGGGAGGCTCGCGACCTTGCCGTCCTGCGCCGTGCAGCGGCGACCCATGGGCTGGTGTTGCCCCACCAGCTGATCGACGGATCTCCGCACGCGAGGGAGCGGCTCGATCTGTGCCGGGCTAGCTGCGTTCAGGCATCCAGTGTGCATCTACCCGAGCTGGCGGCCGCGGTCGGTGTTCCATCCAAGCCGACACCATCGGAAGACATCGGCAAGCATTGCGAAGCGGGCAATTGGGCAACGGTGCGTGACCAGGTGCTCGCTGATGTCCTCACCACGGCCGTTCTGACAGTCCGGCACCTGGCCGCGCACCGCCAGATCGAATGCCATCAGCCCGATACGCTGGTGGCTATCGCGGACGCCGGAGGCGCGGCCCTGCCGAACAGCGAATTCATCCGTCGGTCCTTTGCACCCTGGGCACGAGGTAAGAAGGCCGAAAGCGGCCTACGCGGTACTGTCTACCGAGCCGCCGCGTAACCGATTGAGTACTCGTCAGAACCATGACGGCAAAAAGCGATCTGAAAGAGAGGAGGAAAAGATGACTTAGGAAATGCCAACAGGAGGCAGGCACGGGCCTCGAGACATAGCACCGTGCCGCGAAGGGTCTGCCGCAAGCAGACCGTACCCGAGCCGCTCGTCCACCGAGGATGCGCGGCATTTTTTATGCCTGAAGGAAACACAAAATGCCCAAGAAGAAAACCACCGCCAGCCGCGCTGTCGCGACCGCCAAGAACACCAACCTTGCTCGCCTGCCCGAGCGCATCGCCATCGGCGATCATGAGGTGAGGCCCGAACAACTCTACATTATCAAGAAGCGCCAGCCGCGAGGGTCCGGGCCGTGGAACGATGAAAAGTTCGACAAGGTTGCCTGGAACGACGCTGAGACAGGTCTCGACTGCATTCTGCTGCGCCAGGCATCGGGTGTCTGGGGCGGGTTCGTCGCCGTTCCTCCTGATCATCCGCTTTACGGCTACCGCGAGGATGCCGTCCCGGCGGCAATCGGCCTCACGCCGCATGGGGGAATCGATTACGCCGAAGCCTGCTCGCGGTACGAGGACGAGGCCGTGCGCGTGTGCCACGTCCATAGCAGGGCCAATGCCCCACAGGCTGAGGATCAGACAGAAGACAATGCGTGGTGGTTCGGTTTCGCTGCGGACAAGCGCGGCGACTTGGTTCCGTCGGGGGCCAAGCCGATTCTCGCGCGCGAGGAGGGCGAGATCTACCGCGGCATCGACTACATGTACTCGGAAACCGTGCAGCTCGCCCGGCAGCTGAAAGCGATCGATGACAGCAGCATCGCCAAAGCCGACCCCGTGCTGGCACCGCCGCCACCGAGGCTCGGCAAGCCGGGAGGGCGCTGATCATGGATCAGCATGAGATTCCTTATGAGAAGCGCCGCAATCCGAACCTGCCGTTCGGCTATTGGTGCATCGTGGATCCGGACGGCTATCCGCACCTTATCGACGAGCATGGGCGGCGGTGGTCGTGTCTGCGCGAATACATCTGGTGCGGTCGCCTTGGCATGGCGCGGGGCTCCAACTGGGAGTTCACCGCCACGACTGAGTTCCTGCTCGCCGTCCTCGCTGCGATCGATAGACGCGTCGTACACATCGAGGAGCGGATCAACGATCTGTTCGGCGGTGCCTGGGATGGCGAACGCCATTACGCTTCGTGGCTCGAAGGTCACAAGCTCGCCGAAGGCTTGACCGGCGATCTCACCCCGGAGGGAAGAGCCATCCTCGTTGCGCTGGCCAGCACGCGCGGTGCCGAGGCAGCGCCCATTCCAATTGGCCTTCCCACGGTCGCACCGTGGCGTGGGCTCGATGGCGGCGATACCCAGGAAGAGCGCAAACGCGCGTTCAAGGTCAACGCGGCCTTCGCCGAAAATCTGCCGGGCCGGTTCGTCCGGGAACAGATCGGAAGGGAATGGGGGATCAAGCTCATCGGTGCGCCCGAAGGGGCGAATATCCCGCTCGGCCGCGTGCTCTGGACCATGACTTTTCCCGACCACTACGCGCGCGATCGCCTGTTCGCCTGGTTGGTTCACCGGATCGACCGCTGGGAAGCGTGGACGGCGCTTGCGAGCAAGGACGGAGCACAGGCGTTCACCGAGCATATCCTGCGATTGCGGTTCGCCGACGAGACAATCGACCTGGGCTGATCGCAAGCGCTCACCTTCAATCCAATCAGCGGCGGGCGGTTCTCGAAAGGATTTGCCCGCTGCGCTTTTCCTAGGATATTTTCAGATGCGATATCGAAATTATTCGCGCTTCCCCGAACGTATGGTCGTGCTCTCCATCCTGCCGCCGCCGCTCGTTCTCGACCCGCAAGCGCCATTCGGGTTCGGGGCATTTATCGTCACCCGGCGCTGGCGTGACGAAGTGGAGTTCGCGTCATATGCCCACGGCTACGGCGCAGGATACGATCCTGAGCGTATGCGCAGCCACATCGAAACGCTTTTCACGCCGGAGACAATGGCATTGATCCACATTGCCGCTCCATCGTTTTCACGGCGTCATAAACTGGCACCACTGCCTCATTCTTCCTCGTACTCGAAGTACGTTCCCCGGTGCGGACTCAAGCGGAACATCCACGCGGTGATCCCGCACGGTCAACTGGTTCACGCAGCCCGGATCGGCGGAATTTCGATCCATGGACCGAACCCGACTGCGATTCAGCGTATTGCCCGCCTCCACACCGAGGCGCAGGCCGCGTGGTTGTACTGGGTGATCGCAGCCTGCCCGCCACGCATCCGCAGAAGCGTTTTGGCAGGCTATGTGGCTTGGACAAAGCTGCAAAAAGCGAAAGGGTGTGGTTCGTCAGTCTGACGGATAGAGGCGAGGTGATCCGCGCCCCTTTTTTACATCCACACTCGTCCCAGACCCGACCAGATTAGCACTCTAGCATCGGCTCCCTCCCCGAAGGGGAATCCTGCACCGGGGGCGTAGTACCGACGGTTCTGTTATAACCCTATGCGATAAAAGGTTTTAGTAAGAAATTAGGGGTATCAGAATTCCGATGCGGAAATCCGATATGACCCCCTTCATGAAACGCATGCGGAAAGGGACATGCCTGCGCCCAGAAAGCGCCCGCGCAATCCTTCACGCAGAGCGGTATGCCTATGCCGCAAGAAGGCCGCTCAATGTTTTCATTACCATGAAATTCCCTAAGGTCAGCAAGTCTGGCGACAAACCTTATGACGTTTTCCGCAAAAAGTTCTGGGAGAATACAAGACGACGTTGGAATACGATGGTCAAGGAGAACAGGTCGTTCTCACCATTCGACGCAATTACGGTATTCGAAAACCCGCCAACAGCGAACAATTCAGGGCGAAGGCATCATGGCCCGCTCCATGTGCACTGGATGCTTCGTTGGCCTTTCAGGAAGTGCGGCCGCCTGATGTATTTCTTACGGCGACAATTCCATAGGGAATTTGGTGTTGCACCTCCGAGTTCCGTTCGAATGCAACGGGTTCGATACGGTCCCAGAGCTGCTGCCTATCTTGCGAAAGGCATCGATGCACCATTCGCGAAACACTTCCACATAGATCACGCCCCGCAAGGGCCCATTGCCCATCGCAGAGTGATCATTTCGCGTTCGTTAGGGCCAACCGCGCGAAAGCGTGCAAAAGCCGCTGGGCGAGATCCGCTCCCGAAAAAAAGAAAGGGCTATTACAGGAAGTTTCGGCCCGTCGATCTAGCTCGTCTTATCGGAAGCGGGGGATGGAATGCGCTGCCGCAAGCTCCAAAAAAATCCAAGATTTCCAAGAATCATCGTCCTCCAAATGCGCGCAGCGCATTTGCAATGGGCAGGCGGAAGCGAGTGATGGACCTCCGGAATCCCGCCGTTTCCATTCAGCCGTAATTGTTCGCGGTGACTAGCGAGTGTTGATCGGTAATTCGATGCAATGAAGTTGTCTGCCGATCACCTCGTGCATCTAAGGTTGCTGGCTGCGGAGTGCTGACGAAGGCCAGCGCATGGTCCTGCAGGACGAACTCTGATGCCATGACCGCACTTGGGGCGCTTTGCAGACCGGCTGAAACTGGGCCGGTTGCAGACCATCCCCTATTAGGGCGAGGACACAGCAAAGCGGACAGTCCGTCCACGGCAAGGTGTCAGTAATACCGAGGGGGGCATATCATAGTTTGACAGCCACCATTTCTGGAAGGATCTCCGATGCGTTGAATGGCGCTGAAAAGTCCAAGCGCGTTCTTAATGTCAGAACCATTCAGTTTCGGCGCGCCAGCAATCCCGAGCCGTTCGCGCAATCTCTCGCGCACTTCCGGCCATTCGGTGTCGATGATCGAGAACACCAACGTGTTGCGTAGGTGGCCGGTCCAGGTAACGAGGTGACGGCGCAAGACGCCTTCTCGCATCGCACCGAGCTTCGCGACCGCCGCTAGGCTCCGTTCGTTACGGCTGTCCACGGTCAGTTGCACACGCAACGCACCACAGCTGAACGCGTGATCGAGAAGGAGGAGCTTAACCTCCGGGTTCACCTTCGTCCCCCGCGCGTCAGGTCGGTAAAAGGTAGAGCCGATCTCCACGGTGCGGTTTGCCGACGAGATGTGGTGAAAACTAGTGGTCCCTACCAGCTGTCCGTTGTTCAGCAGGCGTATGCCGAACCCGATGCGGCTTCCTGGTCGGCAGGGCGTGAGCATGGCCGCCCAGTAGCTGGGGAAGCCTTCGCCGCGCCCGCTGGCGAACTGTATCGCCAATGTCTCAGGATCGCATTCGAGAGCCGCGCGCATCTCCTCTTGCATCTGCGGCTCCACCGGTTCGAGGCGGACATACTGACCTTCGAGAGGTGTAGTCAAAAGCTCCATCGACATTTACCCGATCAGCGCGGTCGAATTGATCTCGATCAGATTACCGCTTGGATCAGCGACAAGCAGCTTTGCGCGCCCATTCGCTGCTTCGGTGGCCGCGACCGCACGCATGGGCGAGTGTCCGGCACCGACTATCCGATCACGCAACTTCAACCAATCGTCGGGCGACACGACCTGACCGAAGTGCATCGCGTGCCGGGCGTCGTCCGACAGCTCGGAATTGGGATTGTCGTGAAAGGTCACCTGCCCCCCGAAAACGAATAGGTTTGCAGTTTGGGGGTTCAGCATTCTTACGTCGGCCCCAAAGCAATCTCGATAGAAGGCAAGGCACGCGTCGAAACGCTGAACGGGCAGCGAGAGATGAAACATAAGTTGAGCTCCTATTCTCAGCAGAACTGGTGGTCGACGAAATAAGTGCACACGCAGGCGTAGGTGCGATTCAACCGATCGCACAGATGATCTATACAAACCGGGTCGATTTCAATTTCACGTAGTAGTTCAGCTCGCGCGCCAACATGTTGCAAAGTCAGATAGTCTGTTTGCCAACCAAAAAGGAGTGCTATTCGCCGAAACTGCGTGGCCAGAGAACGAGACGGTCTGCTTTTAGGTACTTCTTGGGGAGGCTCGAATTTCGGAAATTGCGGTGCGTATCTGACCCACAGCTCCCGCCACATGCAGTCTGGCGGCTTTTTAGGACAGAAGCGGAAAATCTGCTTTCAGCTCACGGCGGCTGGAAAGCGGTCGCTCGACAATCCATTTAGCTACAAGCCAGCAGATTTCTTCATCCGCGAGAAAAGGCAGTGTCGATCGCAAGTTTAGCTAGCGCCTTTGCTTTATTCGTCACCTCCGGCGGTTGGTGAAGATGGGCAAGAACGATTGCACCTTCCTTGATAAGCAAGAGTTGATACGCCAGCTCTTTCGGATCGGGGACCCCCGCCTCTCTTGTCAGCTCCTCGAAATACCGAGCCAGAAGATTCTTGTGCTCGGCCGCAATTGCATGAATTGGGTGGTCGCGCTGCTGATATTCAGATGACGCCTTAACGAACATACAGCTTCTGAAGCCAGGTTCGCCGAACCATTCGCCGAGGACGTCGAAGATCGCAAGCAATCTCTCGCGTGGCTCCGTAGTTAGCGCTTCCGTGCGTCGCTGCAGCCAATTGCGAAATTGTTCGTCCCGCAGACGCAACGTTGCCAGGATCAAGTCCTCCTTGGTTCGGAAGTGCTTGTAGATCGCAGTCTTGGAAACACCGGTCTCTTTGGCGAGCCGGTCCATTCCTATCGCATGAAAGCCTCCTCGATAGAACGACTCGAGTGCCTTTTCTACCAATCTTTCTCGTTTAGAAGCGCTCATTTCGCGGCCTTTCTCAGGATTTCATTGACTGATCGGTAAATAATCGTGCCTCAGCTGGATTTCAATGCACGGCAGAGAAAACCCTCAAAACAGAGGCTTGAGGAATGCCATTTCAGTTGGAGATGCTTAGCTTCGCGCAGAATCCCACCTTTTTCGTTGACAGGTCAGTTAACCCTTGCAATCTAGGGTGCACCGACCAGTTATGGTCGCGCGTTTGGGAGGACGCCCCCTCCACCGTAGATGAAAAGGGACAAGTATATGATTTTCCCACATGAGAATTCCGAGTTCGAAGCCGCACCCTCCACCCAGCTGGCGGCTCGCATCGTATCCGGTGTTGCTTCCATTGCAGTTGCTCTTATTAGCCTTGCCATTGTGACCGAGGCGCAGGCGAGCGAGGTAGGCAAGCCTGCAACATCCGAAGCGGCGATGCAGATGATCAACCCAGCGGTCGCGCATCGCAAAATCGAGATCAAGGGTGTCGAGATCGCTTATCGCGAAGCGGGCGATCCAGAGCGACCGACTGTACTACTGCTCCACGGCTTTCCCACCAGCTCGCAGATGTTCAACGAGCTGATTCCGGCTCTAGCTGCGCGCTATCATGTGTTAGCTCCCGACTATCCCGGTTACGGAGCGAGCGAAATGCCGTCGCGGGAGGAGTTTGAATACAGTTTCGTAAATCTCGCCAGCATCGTCGACAAGTTCGTCGAAGCCAAACAAGTCGAGAGTTACAGTCTCTACTTGATGGATTACGGCGCTCCGATCGGATTCCGCCTCTTCGCCGAAAATCCTGAGAAGGTGAACGGTTTCATCATCCAGAACGGCAATGCTTATGAAGAAGGGCTGCGCGAATTCTGGGATCCGATCAAGGCATATTGGGCCAGTGGGTCGACTGAAGATCGCGAAGCCCTGCGCGGCCTGCTGTCACTCGACGCAACCAAATGGCAGTACACCCATGGTGTGGGCGATGTCAGCACGATCAGCCCGGATAATTGGCATACCGACCAGTTCCTGCTCGATCGCGAAGGCAACCAGGAAATCCAGCTCGACCTCTTTGCGAGCTACGCGACCAATGTCACCGAGTATCCCAAGTGGCAGGCACTGTTCCGCAAGCACCAGCCGCCAGCGATCGTCCTTTGGGGCAAAAACGACCATATCTTCCCGGAGGAAGGCGCGCACCCTTACAAGCGAGACCTAACCAACATTGAGTTTCACTTGCTCGATACCGGCCATTTCGCACTCGAAGAATATGGGCCGATGATGGCGCAGGAGATCCTTGATTTCCTCGACCGTGAAACCCCCCAGGGCTGACACTTCCCCAACTCAGCCCTCCCTTGTGGGGCGCGGTACGTCCCCTCTCTCCACTCCGCGCCCCACATTTCTCTCCCCCCGATCCGAGTAAACACAATGACCAAGATAGCCCCGCCCTTCACCGCAGAAACCGCCGTCGCAAAAGTCCAGGCCGCCGAAGACGCCTGGAATACACGCGATCCAGAGCGAGTTGCGCTTGCCTATACGCCCGACAGCGATTGGCGGAACCGCGCCTCATTCTTGAAAGGGCGCGATGAAATCCGCGCGTTTCTGGCGGAGAAGTGGAGCCGCGAGAACGACTATCGGCTCAGGAAAGCGCTCTGGGCCTACACCGACAACCGTATCGCGGTCCGCTTCGAATATGAGTGGCACGACGATGAAGGGCAGTGGTTTCGCAGCCATGGCAACGAGATGTGGGAATTCGATGATGACGGGCTCATGCAAAAGCGTTTCGCCAGCATCAACGACGAGCCGATCGCCGAGCAGGACCGCAGACTCACTTGATCCGCAGAATCTGGAGAACAATCATGCCCCGTGCCTATGCCGAATTGACCTTCACCCCGAACGTCCGCGCTGTGCAGGAGAAACAGGGTAGCGCAGCCAGCTACGCCAAGTTTCTCGCCCCCGACGTTTCAGGAGGCGACGTATTCACCGCTCGAGAGGCCGAGTTTGTCGCGGAGCGCGACGGCTTCTACCAGGCAACGGTCTCCGAAACCGGTTGGCCCTATGTCCAGTTTCGCGGCGGTCCGCGCGGCTTCCTCAAGGTGGTCGATGCGAAGCGGCTCGCCTATGCCGACTTCCGCGGAAACCGCCAGTATCTCAGCGTTGGCAATCTGCAGTCGAACGAACGCATCTCGCTCTTCCTGATGGACTATCCCAACAGGCGGCGGCTGAAGATCCTCGGCACTGTCGAGCTGATCGACATCGAAGATGATCCCGATCTCATCGCGCGACTTCACGACCCCGAGTATCGCGCAGTGCCAGAACGAGCCTTTGTCATCACGCTGGCAGGGTTCGACTGGAACTGCCCGCAACATATCCCGCAGCGTTACACGCTCGAGGAGCTCGGTGAATTGGAACTCAATCAATGAGAATGAACCAATATACCGTTCCGGTCGCAGACTTTGCGCAATCGGTGGCTTTTTATGAAGCGCTCGGTCTCAAGCTTATCGTCTCATCAAGAAAGGAATATGCCCGCTTCGAAGTTCCCGGAGATTTGAGCACGCTTTCCCTGTCGCTTACCGAATGCCCCGCGCCGGCAAGCGGCCTCATTTACTTCGAGGTAGAAGATGTCGACGCGACCGTCGCGGATCTGAGATCGCGCGGCATTGCAATCGACGAGGATCCATCCGATAAACCTTATCTCTGGAGAGAGGCCAAGCTCCGTGATCCGACCGGGAATCGCATCTGCATTTATCACGCCGGCGAGCATCGTCGTTTTCCGCCTTGGAGATTGGCTGAGTAAGTGGAGTGGCGAAGCATTGGAAAAGCGACTTTCCAAGATCACACGCCTCAGTGGCGCTTGGGGATCGTCTGGTTGACGTCTCCGGGTTCCGCGAACAAGCCGGTCCGCTCACAACACCGGCTCACACCGGTTCCCAATTGCAAATGAACTACGGACCAAACCATGCGAGCGACATATCTCGCAGCGCTGCTGCTTCCCTTCCTCTATTCTTGCGCTAGCCTGCGGCAGGCTGAGAGAGCCTCTACGACGGCGCAAGAGCAAAGCGAGGCAGCTTTTGTGGCGGATTTCGGCTGCCATGCTTTGTTAAATACCCGGGTGGAAGGAGAACAGCTTAGGAGCCACTAACGGACTATTTGCTTGTGGTTCCCACAACTTAGCAAGCAGACGATCCGCTGGCGACCCGCTTGCGGGCAAAGGCTCAAGCGCGCCCGCATCATTCGCTATCGATGGGATCCTCTGAAAGCCAATTTGCCCATTCAGCCGCCCATCGATCAAGCGGGAGCAACAGTTTCGACAATGATCGCCCATAATCGGTAAGCGAATAGCCAAGGGGGGTGCGTTCGATCAAACCAAGCTCACTCAGATCCTTCAGGCGCTGGTTCAAGGAGGTGGGTGAGACTTCGTCACACCGACCCCGCAGGTCCCGAAAGGTACACGGAGCTTCCCTGTTTAGCTCCCAGATTATCCTGAGAGTCCAGCGCTTGCCGAGGGCGTCGAGCAGAACCATCACGGGCCGACCACTCGCCGATCCTCTCGTTGCCTGTCCGGGAAGTCTGACCATGGGAATCCTCTTGACGATACAGAAATTGTAGCGCATTCGCGATGCTACATCTTTCGTAGCAAAAAGGTCTCGCATGTCCAATCTCTTGGCCCCCGTCGAAACGCCGTTCCCGCCGGAAGTGGCATCGTTACTCGCGAAGTATCCTCAGCAGGATGGCTATTTACTCTCACTCTTCCGAACCTTCGCGAACAGCCCTCGCTTTTTGGCCAAGGCGGTGCCGAACCTGCTCGATAAGGGCAGCCCACTCACCCTACGCATCCGTGAAATCGTAATCTTGAGGACCACTGCAAATCGGAAGTGTGAATATGAGTGGGGGGTTCACGTCGCGATCTTCGCCAGAGCGGCGGGGCTGACCGAAGGCCAGGTGCGCGCGACTGTTCTGGATGATGCCAAATGCTGGTCGCCATCCGAGCATTGCCTGATAAACGCAGTGGACCAACTTTGTGACAGGTCCAAGCTCGACGATGAGACCGGCGCCCGTTTCAGGGCGGACTGGAACGTCGAGCAACAGCTGGAGATTTTGGCGCTGATCGGAAACTACACGACTATCAGCCTTGTCGCGAATGTCGCGGGCCTGCCCAGCGAGCGATTTGCTGCACGTTTTCCAACCTCCGACTAATGGCAGCTCTCGGGCTGGGTGAAGGATGCTCGCGGGGTCCGAAATTGGGGCGCAAAGCGGACTTGAGAACTATCGCATTTAGTTGTCAGGCCACCTTTGCACCGACCAAACGCTCGATGCTTTCGACCGTGATCAGAGTTCGTCTGCCGACTTTTTTCCTGACCAGCGTGCCATCTCGCATAAGCTTGTCGATTGTCGTCCGACCCAACCCAGTCGCCTGTTCAGTCTGAGCGACCGACGCGGTAAGGTCCCCAGGCCTGATCGGTTGCACGTCTTCCTTCTTTGGCTCGGAAGCTTCAATGCATGGAACGATGTTTTTCGTCGTAGCGCGCGCATCGCAGCCGCTAGCTTGCTCTGACGCACCGGCAGGTAAACCCACGCAATACCTATCAAGAACTTTGACGAGCGCAGCTTCGGAAAAGCTGATTCCGGTTATGAGGACTGACGGCGCGCCTCCCTGCAGAGGCGAGCCTTCTAGCCGAACCGTTCCACCGTTTAGGGCGGCTTGAATCTTATCCGATGCTACAATCCTCTCCCAATCTTGAGCCGGAATCTGAGCATCGCGCACTACCTTGGTCGGACCCCCAGCGGGTCTTATTTCTCGCACGAGAGCATAGGTTTTGATCAGACCGGCCGCGGCGAAATCGGCTAACAAATCATCAGCTTTTTCGAGATTTCTGGACTTAACGAGCTCAATGGCCTTGGCCGGAAGGACTGGTTGATGGGCTGACATGCTTTCTCTCGAGTTTGACGGGGCATGTTTGTCAGCCAATCGTGAAAATGCGGTAACCCTCTGGTTCGCTGCGGCTATGCAGGTCGATCGATCCGGCAATTGCTTGAAGTCTCATCGCGCCGAGGTCCCCGCCGATGTTCGCGGATGTCCACCCAAGTTTTTCATGTTTTTTTCATGGAAACGCTGCCCACCTCTTCTAAGTCATTGAAAAGATGGTGGGCGCGGCAAGGATTGAACTTGCGACCCCACCCGTGTGAAGGGTGTGCTCTACCACTGAGCTACGCGCCCGCCCGGTGCTGTCCGCGGCGTTCGCAGCGGAAGGGCAGGGGCGCGCCTTTACTGTGCGAATCGCCGCGTGGCAAGCGCCCTAGCCGATCACCAGCTGCACAATCCGCGCGAGCCAGCCGGTGGCGGCCCTGTCCTGCGCTGCAGCGGGCTGCGGGGCGGGGCAGGCAAGGCAATAGGCCTGGACGCCCCGCGTTCCCAGCAAGCGATCCGCATCCGCCGCGATGCGGGCGACAAACGCAGACCGGCCCTGCGTCATGCGGGCAATCACATCGCCGCCCGAGCCGGCCTCTTCCCCGTCGCCGATCAGCCATTGCCGCAGCAAAGTATCGTAGGTCGACGGCGCCTCGCCAAGATAGAGCACGTGCCAGTCGCTGCCGAGTTCGGCCCTTTCGGCGGTCCATGCCAGCGCTTCCTCGATGCCGCCATATTCGTCGACCAGCCGTAGCTGCCGGGCTGTACCGCCATCCCATACCCGGCCCTGTCCGACAGCATCGGCCTGTGCGCGCGTAAGGCCGCGCGCCTCGCCCACGCGGTCGAGAAAATCCTCGTAACCGTCTTCGATGAAGGCCTGCAGGATAGCATCGGTTTCGGGAGTGAACCCGGCGATCAGATCGGGCTGGCCCGACAGCGGCGTGGTGCGCACGCCATCGCTGGTGACACCCGCCATTGCAGCGGTTTCCTCGAACGTCGGGATCACTGCGAAAATGCCGATCGAACCGGTAATGGTCTCGGGTTCGGCGAAAATGCGATCGGCGGGCGTGGACACCCAGGAACCG